>Ga0209287_10000265_pt1 | contig 34733 bp, 36 predicted proteins | sample PPLLak3cmMay2015_2_FD_187255 | JGI IMG/M metagenome (GOLD analysis project Ga0209287, IMG submission 187255) | Freshwater sediment microbial communities from Prairie Pothole Lake near Jamestown, North Dakota, USA - PPLs Lake P8 Core (1) Depth... | ecosystem: Environmental > Aquatic > Freshwater... | reverse complement strand
AGCCTGAAGGAGCGGCCCAGAGCCAACTAGGCTGGTCTTCGGGTCTGCCGTGCGGCATCATGGGCCAGAGAGGTCCCGATGGCGCAGCGGCGATTCTTGGACATGATGCAGCAGTACCCGTTCTGGGTGCTGGATGCTTCTGGTTTCGCAGGGAATCCGCTCTTCAGCGTCTTCGATCCGGTGCTGGGCTTCTCTGGCTGTTCGATGCCAGAGATCACGGTCGAAACTAAGGAGATTCAACGAGGCAACTGGGAATACAAGACCCCCGTCATCAAGACGGCGAGCGTCAGCGTCGTCACCCTCCAGAGGGGGGCTCGCTTCTACGACTCCGACTTCTACAACTGGATCTCAGGTGCCATCCGAGGGGTTCAGCCGATCAGGCGCAACCTCGTCATCATCCACTTCTTGGGCTTCCGGCTTCAGCGGTTCGTGGCAGCCAGGGCTGGGCTCGTCCAGCCAGGGCAGTCAGGGGTTGGCGCCGAGGTGGTGCTCAACGCATCTGGACAGGCTGGTGTGCCGCTGGACCGCATCCCTGGCAGGGCATGGTTCTGCGGAGGGTGCATCCCGGTGCGCTACAAGCCCGGTGGAGACTTCGATGCGACCTCTAGCGACGTCTCCATCATGGAGCTGGACGTGCAGCCAGAGTATGTCAGCGAGCTGACGATCAACACGGTCAGCCCCATCGCAGCCAGGGTCGCATCGCTTACGTTCGCGAGCTTGGAGGCGACTGGGACTGGTGGATTCTAGGGGAGGGATGGATCGGTGGTCGCGAAGGTCAACGCCGCGTCCGTCCCGCGAAGCGAACGCATCCTGGGGCGAGCAGACTGCCTCGCCACGGACATCGTTGGGGACATCGTTCGCATCCGTGCGGCGAAGATCGGCAACCGCTTTCAGGTAGAGAAGGTTGACATCTCGAACCCTGCGAGCCCGCCAGCCGTCGCCATCATCAAGAAGAAGTACACGGCCACCGACTGCATCATCCACTTCCACGGGCCGATCAGAAGCACCTACACGGGCCTGACGCCAGGACGGGCCTACCTCGTCGGGTCTGACAGCAGACCGGCCAAGGCTGGCGACGTCAACTACCCGACGGGCGGCGTGGACGTCTTCCAGCAGGTCGGGGTTGCCACCAGCTCTGATGAGCTGCTGGTGAGCTTCCTGGAGGCTGTCTTCGGTGGAGCCCCCGGGGGGTCGGCGAGGTTCTTCCAGAGGCAACTCGTCTCCACGGGCAACCCATCGGTCTTCACGACACCGCTGCCGTTCAAGCACGGCGGCATCGACACCGAGGTGGTGTCGGCGAATGGCCACAGACAGGTCGAGGGTGTGGTTGGCGTTGGGGACTACAGGGCATCTGAATCTGGTGGAATTGGGACTGGTTACGACACGATCACGTTCAACTACGTGCCCAAGGCGTACTACGTGATCCGCATCGACTACACGCCTGACGTCTGATGGTGCTATGCTCGTCGTGCGCGAGGAACAGGAGGAGTAAATGCCGAGTGTTACGAAGGCTGACCAGGAGAACCAGGTATGGTTCAGCGACGTCTACAACGATGGTCTTGCGGCTGGTCAGGCCACCCTGGAGACGGCCTCGACTGATCTGATGTACGACATGAACGCTCTGCGTACCCAGGTCCATCGGCTCTGGGACGCGACGATGGGGTCCAACTGGTACGACGACGCCCCCACCGTCAACGCCAAGAAGCGGAGCACGCTCCAGCTCAACACGGACCTCGACACGGTGGAGATCAAGCCGTTCCTGTTCCCGGACATCATCGTCACCGATGTCACGGTCCCGGCGGCGCAAGCCTACGTCGTCTTGTCCGTGGCTGGCGCGGAAGCTCCGACGCAGACGGCGGCTGTTGGTGCTGTCACCACGGAGGGCGCCGTCGTCGCTTTCGAGGCTGCGTTCCCAAGCGCGACGACGACCGAGGTGGCTGGCCCCAACGCGCTGAGCCCGTTGAACCTCTGCGCCATCCGTGACGCGGCCACGGGCGAGCCGATCATCTCGTCGAATGGGAAGGAGATCTTCGGCCTGTTCCAGTCCGAGAGCAACGTCGATGGTCACACCTTCAACGACATCGCCAACCGCGTCCAGATCTCCTTCGTCGAGGAGAACGCGGCTGGCAACGACCTCGTGCAGACGGCGGCGGCGGACATCGCCACCAAGGTCATCAACTACCAATACGTGCGGCGCCTGGAGTACCTGAACCTGCCTGAGTGGGCTTTCCTCTTCCGCGTCTTCGAGGACCAGGTGGGTGGCACGGACGTCACCAGGCAGCGGGCCTACACCAACCAGGGCGCGACCCCGGTGAACCTCGTGACCAACGCCATCCTCGACCTCGAAGGGGCGGGTCTCATCTGGTCCATCAGGGACGATGCCGAGCAGCGTCTCTTCGCTGTCATCGAAGGGTCGGCAGGAGGCACGAGCACCGTTCAGGTTGCAGGTGACACGGACCTCTTCGACGTCAACGCGGTGGTCAACGACTTCCTGGCCGGCATGACCGTCAGGAGCGGCGGGGCGAGGCCCATCACGGTCGGCGTCACGGACGGCGAGATCACCACGACCGCTGGCGACCTCATGGTCAGGGCCAACCAAGAGCTGCTCTTCGACGACGTGAACCAGACCGGCTCGACCTGGGCGCAGGACGGCATCAAGCTCTCCGAGACCACGGCGGAGTGGGACGCATTCGAGGCGGCCTTCGGCGAGGTATCGCTCCTCAACGCCATCGTGCAGGCTCAGACCTCCGTGTCGCGCTGCAAGGTGTATGCGGCGGTGCTGGCCAACATCGCGGCCAACACGCTCCTGGAGGGTCCTGGAGGCCCTGGCGTGCAGAACATCTCCGCCGACCTCTGCGACTACCAGGGGCTCGACTTCGTCGCGGACGTGGACATCTACATCAACGGCTCGTTCCAGTGGAACGGCGCCAACGCGGCGGCGAACAAGGACGTCTACCCCAGCGCGGTTGGGGCAGAGCAGGCGGTCGGATGCTTCTACTGCGAGTACGCCCTGAAGTTCAGGGGTGGCGGCGGCAACGAAGACGTCATCGCGATGATCACCTGGGGCTGATCGAGACCGCGTTCTGACCCCGTAGGCGAAGGAGGAGGAGAAGGTGAACAGGCACACGGCTGAGGTGCGGAAGCTGACGGCAGCGGAGCTGGGCAAGGGCTTCAACGAGAAGCAGAAGGAAGCCGAGGAGACCCAGCTCCGCCAGACCGGCGCCAAGCAAGCCTTGGAGGCGGCGGCCAAGGCCAACGTCGAGCTTCTGGCTCAGATCAAGCACCTCTGGAAGAACGACGCGCACATCGAGGGCTTCACCAAGGAAGAGGTGGAGGCCATGGGTGCGGACGTCCAGCGCAAGATCGTCGAAGGCCAGATCAAGTGGGTCCAACGCGCCATCGGCACCATGGACGCGATGGTCATCAACTGCGACAAGGCCATCATCGTCGCCGTGGGCAAGGCCCAAGCGTTCAGGGATGCCGAGAAGGCGGCGAAGGACATTTTCTCCGCCGAGCAGGCGAAGCTCCAGGCGTTCGATGAGGCCCTGGCCAGCGGGGCCATCGTCCAGCAGGTTGATGGCAGCTATGTCCATGTCACGGGCGAGCCCCGTGGCGGTGCTGGCCCGGTTGTGGGGGTGCATCCTGGCCTGACGCAGAAGCAGAGGCGGCTGGAGGAGGAGAGGGCAGAGAGGGAAGCCCAGTCGGCCCAGGAGCCGTCCCAGGAGCCGCCAGCCGCAGAGCATGAGGAGGCCGGCGAGGCTCGCTTGAGGCCAAAGAAGTCGAGCCGGAAGAAGAGGGAGTAGTGGTCGGTCGGACCCCAGATGCGAGAGACGGCCCGCTGTGGGAAGAGTCTGTCATCTGGGAGGAGCAGGCTTCCGATCCAGCCCCGGCTCCTGATGGATACCACGGCTCTCAGTACGTCACGGGCAAGGGGCTCGTCATCCTCGAAGACGGGGTGGTTCGTGGTATCGGCGAGAGCCGGGTCAACGTCTGGCAGTACCCGGTGGACGACCGTGACGTCAACGCTCCGCCAGGCTCGCCAGCCACGGGCTATCGGGTCATCGTTGGCGGATCTCCAACCGGAGCGTTCGTCGGCCATGCTGGAGAGATTGCTCAGTGGATAGGGGCGGCGTGGGTCTTCACGACGCCTAGACCTGGGACCACGACGTTCGTCAAGGATGAGGCGCTCTCGTATCAGCAGACCGCGACCTCGGCTCCGTGGACGTGGTACGCCCTCGCGACTGGAGGAGGGATCACTGAGGCCCAGCACAAGGGTCTCGATCAACTCGTCCACGAGCTTGCCGAGTCGTGCTACTACGAGGTGACCTACGGGTCAGGAAGTAGGGTTGATGCTGAGACGTGGTGGACCACTGCGGCGAAGCTGATCAAGGTTCGAGAGACCACCTACACCTACTCCAGCGGGAAGGCAGCGACGGAGACGATTCGGCAGTACGACGGGACCGGAACGCTCGTCGCGACCTTGGTGATCACGTACACGTACAGCGGCAGCAAGGTCGCCTCCGCGACGTATGCGTACTCGGAGCCATGAGGTAGTCGATGGGCATCGTACAGGTCTTCCTCGATCCGTCGGCTCCCTGGATCATCACTGGTCCCGTGGAGTTCGATGTCACGGAGGGCGGGCACCTCAAGCTCCCGCAGGGGACCGCGTTCCCCACCGATCCCGCCCCCGAGGAAGGAGACTTCTTCCACCGCACCGATGAGAACAAGACGTACAGGTACAACGGTGCGACGTGGGTTCTCGGTGTGGCTGCGGTTGCGGCGCACGCCTCGTCACACCAGCCCGGTGGTTCCGACACCATGGCTGTCGATGCCGCAGCCGGTACGGGCTCGCTACGAACCCTTGGGACGGGAGCGACTCAGGCGTGTTCCGGCACCGATGCCAGACTCTCCGACGCACGAACGCCGACGGCGCACAAGACGTCGCATGAACCTGGCGGTGGTGACGCACTCACCGTCGATGCCGCAGCGGGAACAGGTTCTCTACGAACTCTGGGGACCGGCGCGACGTCAGCTTGTGCGGGCAATGACGGCAGGCTCTCTGATGCAAGGACTCCGACGGCTCATGCCACTTCACACAGGCACGGCGGATCAGACGAAGTAGCCACGGCTACGGCGGGAGCGAACGTCATTCCCAAGGCGGGGGCTGCGGGAAAGCTCGACATAGGTTTCGTTCCACTCGGATCAACGTCTACGACCGTGTGTGTCGGAAACGATGCTCGGTTGTCCGACGCCCGCACACCTACGGCCCATAAGACGTCTCACGAACCCGGTGGGGGCGATGCTCTGACTGTGGACGCTGCCGCCGGAACAGGATCACTCCGCACGCTTGGAACTGGTGCGACCAGCGCTTGTGCTGGGAACGACGCTCGACTCTCCAACGCACGGACACCAACAGCGCACGCCTCGTCGCACCAACCCGGTGGTGGTGACGCGATGGCGGTCGATGCCGTCGCTGGAACTGGATCGCTTCGCACGCTCGGAACTGGTGCCCAGCAGGCTTGTGCTGGAAGTGACGCACGCCTATCCGATTCCCGCACCCCCACGGCTCACAGCGCCTCGCATCGGCACGGCGGGTCGGATGAAGTGGCAACGGCTACAGCCGGTGCGAACGTCATTCCCAAAACAGGGGCGGGAGGAAAGCTCGACATAGGCTTCGTTCCGTTGGGTTCTACGGCGTCAACGGTGTGTGTCGGTAACGACGCGCGTCTATCCGATGCGAGGACTCCGACGGCTCACAAGACCACGCACGAGCCCGGCGGCGGTGATGCTCTAACCGTGGATGCTGTGGCGGGTACTGGATCGCTTCGTACTCTCGGTACAGGTGCCCAGCAAGCCTGCGCTGGGAATGATGCTCGTCTGTCTGACAACCGTACCGATGTCAACGCGATCCACAAGAACGTGTCGGCCGAGATCAGTACCATCACGGAGAAGGCGACTCCGGTTGCAGCCGACTTGCTTGTCATCGAGGACAGCGCAGCCTCGAACGTGAAGAAGCGAGTCCAGATCGGAAACCTCCCCGCTGGTTCGGCTCCGATCTTCGGTCGTGACTACGCGAGTAGTGTGAGCGAGGCCAACTCCACCACCACGTCCTCGACGTACCAGGACAAGGTCTCGCTTGTGACTGGTGCTCTGACTGGGACCTACCTGGTCGAGTGGCAGTGTGAGATGACAATCGCGTCGGCAAACCGGCAGCACCAGTGCCGACTCTATGACGCCACAGCGGCGGCGGAGTTGTGCAACGACGATCATCGCCCGTCCGTCGCGAATGCGTGGAAGCTCGCTTCTGGCTTTGCTCTTGTGACGTTCGTGGGCGCGGCGAAGACACTCAAGATCCAGTTTGCCAGCCAGAACAACTCGACGACCGTGACGATCCGTAGGGCTCGCGTCGTGATGTGGAGGGTGTCGTGAGCGCCACCAAGTACGAATACTCGATCAGCGTTGACTTTCCAGACCATGCGGTGGCAACGGATCGACTCATCTCGGACATCAGGTCGAGCGCCATCGTGACTGCCGTGGATCGGATCGATACCTCTGGAGATGATTGCGACGTCTGGTTCAAGGATGCGCTGTCCGGTGGTGACGAGACGATTCTGGACGGTCTCGTTGCCGCACACGAGGCGATTCCCCTCGATCCCATCACCCCTGGTGGGTTCCTGGTAGACCCGCTGCCATCGCCGTCCGGTCTTGCAGTGGTGCCGACAGGTTCTCCAGGATCGACGGTTTGGGGTTACAGCGTCACCGCGTACTCCGCAACGGGAGAGACTCTGGAGTGCGCCGAGGTCATGATCTCGAATGGAGCGGCTGTTCTGGGCGAGGTAAACTACAACCGTCTGACGTGGTCCGCTGTTGATGGTGCTGTGAGGTACGGGGTCTACAGGACCACCTCTGGCGGGAACCCGGCAACCGTGGGGCGTATCAGGCGCACGATCAACCTGACGTGCGACGACACCGGCTTGACCACGTCGGGAGGGCTCCCCTCTGAGAACATGAGCGGAGCAATCGTCCTGGGAAGTGAGGTCGAGGCTGGTTCCGTGAAGAAGCTCGACGTGCGTGAGATGACCAGCGACAACGCGACGGTCACGTCGTTGGTTTCCGTCAGTCGCAGATCGAGTGAGGTGGTGGAGGCCGGATTCGGGTCGGGGTACTTCGTCAGGCTCGACGATGCCGATGGTGACCTTCGTGATGCTGGGGCGCTCCACATCTTGTGGGCCGACCCCGACACGGGTGAGCCCGAGTCCGACTTCAGGGTGATGCTCCGCGACGGTGGGACGTCGATGGAGGAGCGATTCAGGATCACCTACGGAGGTCGGCTGGAGCTTGCCGGGGTGACGGTCATCAAGATCGATACCTGTCGGATCGGCTTCCCCGTAGACACCGGCATCCGTGGCGGGTCGGCGGCTTCAAGCTCGAACAACGACGTGCCGTCCGTGACGTTCGCGGCAGCGGCAGAGAGCCGGATCAGATGGACTTGTCGCCCGCCCCAGAACTACATCAGCGGCGACTTGACGCTGCGCGTGCTGTGCTCCTTCGCCGGAACACCCGGGAACACCGGGGTCCGCTGGCGCCTGGACTGGGGGTGCTTCGGCGCCAGTGACGTGCTTCCGGCGAGCTATCCCCACTACGTTGAGTCGACTCAGAACGAGAACGACAAGGCGAACGACACCCTGTTCTACATGGAGTTCACGATCCCGGCGGCACAGTTCGACAAGACCAAGGACATGCTCGTATTGTACCTCCGTCGAGATGGTGATCACGCAGGCGACACCTGTACGTTGACCGTCCACGTTCACATGGTAGAGTTGCAGTACACAGGGCGACAGTTTGCTGGACAACCCTGCCAGTAGGAGAGAATCATGGGCGTTTTTCTGAATGACGTGCTGACGGCTTACTCCTCCCAGGCGACCCTCATGGGCTACCCGGAGCACTGCTCCGCAGACCCGGAGAAGCTCGCCGCCATCGGGCGCGGGCTCGGCCATCAGGTGCGGCTCGTCCACCCCTCGACGGGCCTCAAGGCCCTGTTCACGGTGAGCGAGCTTCGTCAGGAGAGTCCAGACCGGCGCATCAGGATGTGCAAGGACGGCCGGCAGAGGCTCGTGGAGGATGGAGGGACGTGGAATTCCGGGACGTGCGACTCGTCCTGCCTCCGCTCTGACCTTTCCGATGCCGAGGCGCAGTCCCAGGGTGAGTTCGTGGAGCGCCTCTCCGAGACGAGCGTCGATCACACCGGCCTCGTCGTCTGCGCCCCCCACGGTGGCATGATCGAGAACTACACCGACGAGCAGGCCGAGAGGGTGCTGTCCCAGCTCCAGGGCGCGGCGAAGCCGTGCTCGGCCTGGAGATGCAAGGGCTGGAGGACTGGTGGTGGCTCCTACGAGGCGTGGCACATCACGTCCACCGACATCCACCCGTCGAGCTTCCCGTGCCTCGCGCAGATCAAGGACAGGGGCTTCGCCTACGCGGTCAGCTTCCACGGCTACGGAGAGGACGTGATCGCCGTCGGAGGGGCGGCCACGCTGGCTCTCAAGGCCGAGGTCGCCGCTGCCATCGAGGCGGTCATCGGCGGCGACTACGAGGTCGAGGTCGTGACGAGCGGCCCCTACGCCGGGGACAGCCCGAAGAACTTCGTCAACTGGCTCACGTCCACTGGTGGTGGCGTGCAGATCGAACAGCCGTCTGGGGCGCGGGCCACGTACTGGCAGCAGATCGCTGATGCCGTGGCTGCGGTCTTCGCGGCGAAGCTGTAGGTGAGATGGCCAACGAACCCATCGGGGAGGACACGAGCCCCGGCATGGATGTCCAGCAAGCCATACTTGAGGAGCTTCAGAGCATTGGGCGCGAGCTGAAGGAAGTCACCAGGCGCATCGAGCACCTGGAGGGGCGTGTCGAACAGGTAGTGACAGACCTGAACACGGTCCACGTTCTTCAGCGAACCTACACGGGCAGGCTGGCCGTCATCGAGCAGATGTGCGTGGACCAGCCTCTCGTGACGGCGACTCCGACGCCTCCGCCGAAGAAGCTGTCGAGGTCACCTGACGGAGATGGTAAGCTGGGGCTGTGACGCTCAATGCTTCAGTCGGCGAGCTGGTCCAGATTCAGTTCCCCTGTTTCGACATCGACGGCATCACCCCGCTGACCGGGCTCATCGACAGCGACTTCCAGAAGCTCCTCCTCCGCGACAACACCATCAGCGCGGTGGTCGCCACGGTCTCGGAGGTGGGAGCCACGGGCCGTTACGTCATCGCCTTCACCCCGGACAACGACGGGCTCTGGTACGCTGAGGTCGCGACCCCTGTGGAGGACATCTTCGCCGACCAGGTGGAGGTTGGGCCTCCCCCGGACGATTGGCTCACGGCCATCGCGACCGAGGTCTGGAGCACCATCCTGCCCGCTGGCTTCCCGGTGGGCAGCGCGGGCTTCCGGCTGGCTCAGGTGGACGCCAACGTGGCGGACATCCACGACGCGCTCATCATGGCAGTGCTGACGGCGAGTGGCGGCGCTGTGGACGGGGTCCTCACGAACGCCACCCAGGCGGACGGCTTCTACGACGGGCTCACCCTGGTGGTCCGCAACGCGGCGGGCAACGTCGCGCGGCGCATCGACAGCTACGTCCAGACGGATGGGACCTTCTACTTCGACGACGACCTCCCGTTCGTCCCGGCCGCTGGTGACGATGTCATCGTGTTGGGTGTTCTGGGCAGGGTCCTCTGTGAGGGTGCAGACAACCTGCTGGCCAAGCTCGTCGAGGTCTGGCAACGCCTGGGCCTCGACCCGGAGAACCCGCTCTGCATCACGAAGAGCAGCCAGCAGGCGGACGGCTGGAGGCTGGTCCATTCCGAGGTGGGCAACAAGCTCGTCGTCACGCGGGAGGACGTGTAGTGTGGACACGCTTCTACCGCCCCACCCACTTCATCTCGCGACGCTAGGGCTCCTCGACAACGAGATCGGGATCGCGACCCTGGGCTACATCGTGGGGCCGCCCATCGTGGTGCGGTTCCCGGCGGACGCCATCGTCCAGGAGATGGTGTGGCTGGCGCGCGTCGACCCCATGGGCGACTGGCTCGCGGCCATGCAGCCTAACAACTGGATCGCCGAGCTGGACCACAAGGTCTTCGACCTGGAGGGCCTCTTCGGCTCCATGACGCAGCGGGCCATTGTGGAGGCCCATGCCGAGTTCGAGGCCATCATCCAGCAGGCTGACGACCTCATCGGGTCCGTCGAGGTCATCGAGGAGTCGGCAGCGGTGCAGCCAGATGGTACGGTAGGAGCCGTGGAGGGTGACGTTGCAGGTGCTACCGTCCAGGAGGTGGTCCCTCTTGGCGTCGTCACCGAGACACCAGGAAAGGGGAGGTGCTGATGCCCCAGCCAGCGAATTTGCTCAACAAGATCTATGTCGTCCAGCAGCAGACGAAGGTGCTGCTCGTCACCGTGAAGACCTCGGAGGGGGCTCCAGCGAACCTCACGGGCGCGAAGCTCTACATGACCGTGCGCGACAAGGTGGGCGGGACGGTCCTCATCACGAAGACGACGGACGACGACATCTCCATCTCCTGTGCCGAGGGAGGGCAGGCCACCATCACCCTCACGACGGAGGACACCGACATCGCGACCGGCTGTTACCTCTACGACGTGTGGGTCGAGTACCCTACCCTCCCGCCAACGCGCCATCCGGTCGTCAAGCACGCTGAGATGGTCGTCGAGCCAGCCCTGACCGATTTCACGCCCTGACCTGTTGACACTCTCAAACCATGTGCTAGATTGGTGTCAGGAGCGGAGGACACCATGGCACACCAGACCGAGAGCTGCGAGACCTGCGGACGCGAGACCAAGATGGTCTGCGAGTGCTGCGGCGCTCCTTGCTGTGGTCACTGCCAGCGCGAGGGCTCGATGTGCCCTTCCTGCTACGACAAGCACGAGCGCGACTACGGCGAGTGGTGCGCGGAGCGCGATGCCGAGGACATCGAGGCCATGGAGGACGACTACGACGACTCCATGGATGGTGACCACGAGAGCGCCTTGGCGAGCTGCGGCTGGGGCACCGACGAGGACTACGGCGGCTACGACGGCGGGGAGGACTGGTAGATGAGCACCTACGACCAGGGCCGTGGAGACGGCTACGACACCATGTGGACGACCATGATCCGCAACGAGCGCGACCGGAGCCAGGACCCACACGCCTACTTCGAGGCGATGCTCCAGCTCTGCAACCCCGAGGGCGACGATGCCTATCAGAGGGGCTTCAGGGACGGGGCCACGGTGGCCTTCGAGACAAACTGTGCGGCGGCGCTCGGCGGCAGGAGGACGGTGCTGTGAGGCACACGAGACCACGCGGAACGAAGACCTGGACGAACATCCAGCAGCTCTCGAAGAAGCGCCAGAAGCGTGACGCGAAGGCGGCTCGGTCGAGGGCTCGGCAACAGGACCGGAAGGTCTGCCAGGAGGAGGAGTGACCATGGCGAAGGAGAAGGAGAAGACGAAGGTGGAGTTGTTCGACATCTTCGTGGGGAACATCGGCGGCCACTGCGGGAGGCTCTTCGAGGAGATGAAGCGCTTCAGGGCCTCGGCGGTCTTCGGGATGCCGATGGTCGAGATCCGCATCGTCCCCAAGGGCGGGACGCCCGACGTCTGGGATATGTGCTACCACGTCCACGAGGACGGCACCGAGGAGTGCCTGGGCAACCGCTGTGCGGCGGTCCAGCGCTACTCGTCCATCGCAGCCAAGGCCCTGCGCGAGTGGGCTGGAGTGATGGATGAGGTTGCGGTACAGTTGGACCCATGCACGTCGGCTACGGCTCAAGAGCAGTCTCCTCCCCGATAGCCTCTGGCCAGATCGGTCGGTTCTCTGTCCCCACCAGGTTCATCCCCCTCTCCCAGTTCTTCCTTCAGGGCTCAGAGGTCGAGAAGGGCGAGAAGGCCCTCTACGGGCGCCAGGAGCGTCCCAAGGCCAAGGGGTCCAAGGACACGCGGAAGCCAGCAGCGCCACAGGATGCCTCCAAGGCGCCCCAGGAAGAGGACGTTCTCGACGAGCGTCGTGACACCATCGCCCCAGCGAAGAGAGAAGCGCTGGAGAAGGGCATCTGGGACAAGCTCGGTGGGAGAGGCACGAGGGCCACCGGGGTCTTGAGGGTGCGCCTGACAGACAGGTTGGCCAGGGTGGCTGGCATCGGGACGAAGGGCAAGGAGATCAACCTCAAGGAGGTTGGCGACCTCATGCTCATCAGGCTGGCCCAGCACATGGGCGTCGAGGGGATGAGGCCGGCGACCCAGGAGGGCATCACCACGACGGCCAACGTGCCAACCGTCCCGGTCCCCCTCGGCGGGAAGCTCGACGGCCCGGGGTGGGACAAGAAGAAACGCAGGGGGAAAGACCTTCCGGCCAGGATGACTCTCCTTCTGAGACGTCTGTTTTAGTGGTAGGATGACCACGAAACCTTTGGAGAGGACGACCCCAGCGCGGGGTGTCCAAGGAGCAGGAGTAGGAGCATGTCGGACGAGACCAGCGCCAGGATCAGACCTGGAACCAAGGAAGACCTGAAGGAGCTGTTCCACAAGTCGGCGGAGGCCACCCCCATCGTCCCCCCGACCCCGACCGCTGAGGACATGGAGAAGGCCATCGGCGCCGGGGGCGATGGGGCTGGGACCCCCTCGCCTCAGTTGGAACGTCTTCGTCAGGCGGTCGAGAAGAGCAAGCAGGATGGCGGCATCTTCCAGGTGGATGACAGCCCCAGGTACGAGCCCCTCACGGAGGCCCAGGCGGAGGCTGGCGTCTTCTGTCTCGTCGGCGGCTACATCGACAGCGATGGCACGCTCCACAAGGAGGTGGAGATCGAGGCCATGGGTGGTGACGAGGAGGATCTCCTGGGCAACAGGAACATCCCCATCGTCTTGCGCCTCAACTCGGTCCTCTCGCGGGTCGTCAAGCGGCTGGGGACCATCACGGACAGGGGCGAGATCGCGCGGGCCGTCTCCGACATGCCCCTGGGCACCAGGCAACATCTCCTCATCGCCATGCGGGTGACCTCGCACTGGCTCTCCGAGAAGGACGTCTACACGTTCGTGGCGAGGTGTCCGAGGTGCCGCCAGGAGAGCGAGCACACCATCAACCTCTTGTCCCTGGAGCACTACGAGCCCGAGGACCCCTCGAAGCAGCTCTACAGGGTGGAGCTTCCCTACTCGAAAGAGGTGGTCGAGTGGCGTGTGCTCCCCGGCGAATGGGACCACGCTCTGGACATCCTGGGTCGCAACAAGGAGATGGCCAGCGACTTCTTGACCCACGCCATCATCGCCAGGGTCGTCAGCGTCAACGGCGAGAAGGTCGACCTCTCGGTCACGGACGTCCTGACGCCCGACAAGCGCAAGGCGAAGCTCACGAAGCGGGCGCAGATGGTCATCAAGTGGGCCAAGCACGCGAAGTCCGTCGACCGCGACCGGCTCAGGGCCGAGTTCCTGAAGCACGAGCCCGGGGTGGACACGGACATCGAGTGCGAGTGCAAGAACGAGCGCTGCGGGGCGTCGTGGTCGGTTCCGCTGGACCTGGGGCAAGAGGGTTTTTTCTTCCCCCAGGCCACCTCGATGCGCTCGAAGACGAGATATTCTATCTGATGGAGTTCCTGGGGCAGGGCTATCGCGACATCATGGCCATGCCCATAGGACGCCGGAAGAGGCTGTGCCAGGAGAAGGACCACTTCGAGGAGGTCAAGGCGGCCAGAAGGCGTTCGTCGGAGGCGGCAGCCGCAAGAAAGGCGGGGCTCAGGTAGATGGCTGGCGGCGGTGGGATGGGGCGTCTCGTTGGCGTTGGCTTCTTGGTCGGCGCGAAGGACGATGGTGCGACCGACACCCTTGAAGAGGTGGCCGAGGATACCGACCGTCTTGCCGATGCGGCTGAACGCGCTGGTGAGAAAAGCCGCGACGTTGGTCTCATCCGTCGGGCCATTGAGGGCCTTGCCTCTGTCAACATCGCCCACATCTCGGATCAGCTTGCCGACATTGCGGATCGAGCTGGTGCCGGGGTTGGCGCCCAGTCCACGGCGCTCGAATCCTTCGGAGCCCAGTTCGCACAGACCTATCGCGCGGCCACCGCTGGAATGGGGGCTGCTGGCGAGATCGTGGGCGAGGTCCGTCGTCAGGTCTCAGGGGTGGCTTATTCGCTCCAGATCGGCGCAGAGCAGCTCCTCCAGCCGATCACGCAGCTCGCCAGCCATGGGAGGAGGCTGGAGGACTTCGGCATCTCCGTCCGTGAGCTTGGGGGTGCCATCCAGGCGGGTTTCATCGACGCTGGCAACTTCGGTCAGGCGCTCACGGAGCTGACCAACAGCTTCGGGCTCTCCGAGGCACAGGCTGGCGGGCTGCTCGACCGCATCACGGCCATCGGGGAGCAGTTTGGTGTCGGGCAAGATGCGGTGCGAGGCTTCCCGCAAGCTCTGGAGGCGATGAGGCCCATCCTGTCTCGCTTCCCGGAGATGGGGAACGATGTCGAGGGTCTCACTGAGAGCGTCATCCGGCTGGGCATGGGCATCCAGACGGCGACTGGGACAGACACGCGCACGGCCATCTCGCAGGCGGCAGAGGTCTTCGCTCAGCTCGGCGAGCAACGGATGGGGCTCCAGGATCTCGTCACGGGGCTTCAGACGGAGATGCCCAACGCCTTGACCGAGATGGCCATCGGGCTGGGGAGCTGGGACGAGGCCATGCAGGTGGCAACCGAGTCGCCTGCGCGGTTCGCTACGATGCTCGCAGGGTCCATGTCCACGATGGACCAGGCCGACCCTCTCTATCAGCGGCTCAGGAGCACGTTGAACCAGTTCGGCCCTGGGTTCCAGGTGCTCCTCAATGGTTCCGATCAGTCAAGGGCGGCCCTGGAGGCGATGAACCAACCGCTGGAGGATGTTGAGGGGTCCTTCGGTCGGGTGGCGAGGGCTGCGTCTGGATCGACAAGGACGTTCCAGGAGAATCTGGACCTCATGCGGGACGCTTTTGAGACCCGTATGAACGCCATCGGGAGGGCGACTGACCGCAACTTCGTGAGCAGGCAGAGGGATGCGTACAGACGGGTCGGGGATACCATCCAGGAGTTCGCTGGACGAGATGGTCCCATGGGGTCGTTGACCAGGGCATTCCTTCGTGTGCGGACCTTCGGTCTCGTTCAGGGTCTTCTCCCGCAGCTCGGAGTGCTTGGTGAGGGCCTTGGTGAGGTTGCTGCTGCTTCTGGTCCTACGGTCATGGCGATGAGCCAGCTCGGCATCTTCCGGGGTGTCTCTTCCATGGCTGGAAGGCTTTTCGGGTGGCTCAGGGTCCTCGGTCCAACCATGCTCAGGTTCGCTGGTCCTGTTGGGCTCGTGGCTGCTGCTGGGCTCATCCTTTTCCGGTACTGGGATCGCATCCCAGATGCCATGCAGAACGTCCAGGGCTACCTCAACCGGGCCGGTCAGTGGTTTAGTGGCATCGGCGAGCGGTTCCAGAATTGGGTCAAGGGCATTGACTGGGCGAAGATGGGCAGGACGGCCATCGACAGGCTGTTCACGGCTATCACCGGGACCATCACGGCGCTTTTCGCTGGGGATCGAGGGCAGGGGCAGGTCGGGTCCGCTATCTGGTCAGGGCTCGTCAACATCTTCACCGGCATCGGGACCATGGTGAGTGGTCTCGCCAGCGGCCTGATGGACCGCCTGAGCGAGGGCTTCACGAACCAGCTCGGTGGTATGGGCGGTATCGTCCAGCGCGTCTTCGGTGTGTACTTCCGCTCCATCTACATGCACTTCCGCACGCTGTGGACGCTCCTCTCGACCTTCGGGAGCATCCTCATCACCCCGTGGAGGGCTTGGTGGAGGGTGATCGAGCCGGTGGCGTCGATGGTCCTCCGTCTCTTCAGCGATGGGCAGAGTGAGGCTCAGGGCTTCGAGAACGTCCTGAGCAGCATCGTCGGGTGGGTGGAGCGATACCAGCAGGGGCTCTTGGACGGTCTCGACCGCTTCCAGAACATGGCCGATTCGGTGACCTCGTTCTACGAGACCACCTTCCGGGAGTTCATCGATCCTGTCGTCGAGGCTCTCCAGCGTGACTTGCCGTACATCGAGGAGCAGTTCACCAAGATTTTCAACGACGCGCAGGAGGTCTTCGCAGACGTCTTCGGAGCCCTTGGTGAGGTCGGGTCCATCGTGTGGGACCTCTGGACCGACACCTTCGAGCCCATCTTCTCGATGCTCTGGGACACGGTCTCACGCATCTTCGGGAGCGGCAACGATAGCGTGGGTGGCAAGGCGGCCTACAGCTTCAGGAGCGTCGGCGACAACGCCAGGGATATGTGGCAACGGCGCATCAGGCCAGCGCTCCTCAACATGGTAGGGGCCTTCGCCGAGGGGTTCCGTTTCATCTTGACCAACGGGACCGTGATGTTCACGTCGCTCGCCAGCAGGGGCGGCGAGGCCATGCTTCGCATCCAGACCGGCATCCAGCGGGTGCAGAACGTCTGGGAGGGGCTCCAGCGGCTCATGCGCCAGGGGTGGGAGCTGGTGCAGTCCCACACCGAGGGCATCATCGGCAACACCCTCGACTACGTGGACCTGACCTTCCAGAGGATGCTCCACGGGTGGCAGCGGATCATCATGAACCTGAAGATCTTCCTGGCCACCAGTCTCCAGTCGATGCTCAACAACATCACGACCTTGGTGAGCAACATACCGGCTGCGGCTCGCGCTGCCATCCCGGGGCTCGACGCGCTCGCCAGCGGCATCGAGCGGGCCAACCAGGGCATCAATGAGACCGTCAGGGACCTCCGTGATCGGAACACGGCGATGCTTCAGGAGCAGCAGACGGAGGAAGAAGCTCTACGGCGCCGCATCAGGGAGCGCAGCGAGGAGATGCTTCGTGATCGTCGCGAGATGCGCGACATCGCGGATCAGACCTACGCGAGGGACAGGCAGATCGCCGCACAGGGGGAACGGCAGGTTGCCACGCTGCGTCAATTCTACGAGAACCTCCGCAGCGACGTCTTGGAGGGCACCGAGGACGCTTACCAGCGCATGAGGGACCTCCACCAGCGGCTCGTCAGCGGGGAGTTCGGAGAGGAGCGACGGGCCGAGGCGAGGACCAGGCGCATTGGTGCGGCTGTTCAGCTTCGGGAGCAGATCCCAGGGAACCTGCGTCGCATCCTTGGCGAGGAGCAGTTCAGGAGCTTGGAGAGGGCCATCACGGCTCGTGGTGTCGGTGAGCAGCGCGCCTTGGGCGAGGCCGACATCGCCAATGTGGTGGCGCGGGTCACGGGGCTTCGCGGGATGCGCGGGCAAGCTCGTGGGGAGGCGCTCCAGGGCATCATCGAGGAGCTTGGGGCTGGGAGGGCTATCGCTGCGGCAAGGGTTGAGGCGCCGGCTCCGAGGGGGAGGAGAGCAGCAGCGGCGGCCCGGAGAGGCACTGGCGGCGGCGGTGGCCCTGTCGATGTGCGTGTGGTCGATCAGACGCCCAACGTCTCCAGGGATCAGGCCGCAGCAACGGCAGATGGTGTGGACGAGGCCAGCAGGAGGCAGCCGCCACTGCGAAGGGCTCCTGCAAGGCAAGAACAACTGGGAGACCTGTGATGGCGGTCAAGGTCAGAAGCACGTCCAGGCTCAACTTCTCCAGGCTCTTGACCATCGACGAGGTGGAGCACTGGGAGATGGCCGAGCTTCCGATCATCGCGGCGGCGCAGGACGACACGTTCTACCAGGTGAACCAGGAAGACCGCATCGACCTCATCGCCCAACGCTTCTACGGGAACCCGGAGCTGTGGTGGGTGATCGCCGTCGCCAACGGGCTCGACCTCCTTCCCAACGACCTGAAGCCCTTCTCGACCATTCGCATCCCCTCGAACAGCAGGGTCTTCAACAAGATCCTGCGGGAGGCTCCCAAGAGGAAGGAGGGCAGGTAGGTGCCCGTCGTCGACCCATCGGGGATCAGCATCTCTGTCATCGTCGAGACGAGGCGCGGCACCCGCTTCCCCCTCTGGATGAACGGCGCCGTGGTTGGCGAGGGGGCTTCAGCGGAGTCGCTCTTCCTGGACGCCAACGTGGGGTTCCGGGACATCCCCATCGTCACATCGGTCAACATCGAGATGTCGATGGGGTACAACGCCACTTGCACGGTGGAGTTGTCGGCCCCCTACGACCTTGGCCTGGCGCTCCTTGAGAGCGAGCTGTTCATCATCGGCAACACCATCGTGACGCAGATCGGCTATCCGCGCATCGGGCTCTTCTTGCCACCCATCGCGACCATGGCCGTCAAGCCGTCTATCAGCATCAACCCCGACGACGGCCTCACAGCCACGCTCAACGGCCAGGGCGGCATCTTCGCGGGCACGCGCGGGCGCAGGAGCCAGCAGTACAGGAACGTGTCCGTCAGGGACGTCTTGGAGGAGGTCGGGAACCTCGCGCACAACCGCTGGAGCTTCGTCTTCCCGGACGAGCAACCAACGACTGGTGGTGGGCCGGCAGATCCGCTCTATGGCGAGCGCAACAGCATCAGCCAGCGCAACGAGTCGGACTGGGGCTTCGTGACGAGGCTCGTGCGCCAGGTCGGGTGCAGGGTGGTGGTCAGGCCCCTTCCAAACGAGGGCGCCAGGAACAGGGTTGTCATCCTTCGCGACTCCGAAACGGCCACTTCTGACCCGGTCTACACCATCACGTCCAGGGGGCAGATCGACATGGTGGTCCCCAACGGGCGGTTCCCCCTCCTGAGCTTCGAGAGCGAGGCTGAACAGGTGTGGCTGAGCGCTGGGTCGGATCGCGTCTCCACGAACGACATCAACCACGAGAGCGGAGACGAGACAGGGCGTGTCGAGTCGACGGTGGACGACGTCTCGGACGACGCTCCTCCTGCAACGGATGGACTGGTGGGCTCTGGGAGCGAGAACACCGAGGATGTCAACGTGGCCGTCAGGGTGGCCCCTGAAGACGGCGACGACTTGCATCTTCCTGTGGCCGACAGCGACACCGGGAGGCCGGCGAGCGAGGCCGTGCAGCAGGAGAACCGCGAGCAGAGCGAGCGAGGAGGGGGCATCCAGGCGACGGTCTCGACCATCGGCAACCCGGTGGCCTTCCCCGGGGACCGCATCAGGATCGAGAACCTGGGCCTGTTCAGCGGCAACTACGAGATCATCGGGATGAGCCACCAGGCTTCAGAGGGCGAGTGGACGACGACCATGCGGCTCATCAGGCGCGGGGCTGTGGGGGCGGAGTGGATCACCGAGATCCTTCGGCGCGGAGGCACACGGGACGCGCAGGACCAGGAGCCCGCTGACCAGCCAGTGATAGGGGAGGACGCGACTGGCGGCGGGGCGACGACGGTTGAGCCTCTCGACCCGTACTCCGTGGAGGGCATCTGATGTTCTACCGCCCCTCTGCTCCAAGGAGAACGGCACCTGGTTCCGAGCTGACGCTGACGGGCTTCCGCTTCTTCTTCGACCGGCTGGTGCTCTACGGTCTTGAGTATTTCCATCTTTATTATGGTGTTTACAAGGCACGGGTGGTCTCGAACGAGGACCCCAACAATGAGGGGCAGCCAGACCCCTTCGGCCGGCTGACGGTCTACGTTCCTCTGGTCGGCGACCGAGACACGGTGCGTCGGGTCGCGTGGCCCATCGCCCCGGCTGCCGGTGGGAGCTGGGGGTTCAAGAGCTTGCCCCCGGCGGACAGCAACGTCTACGTCATGTTCGAGTGCGGGCGTCTGGACGCTCCGCTGTGGCTTGGCGGCTGGTGGGCGAGGGACGCTATCCCATCGGACCTCAACAAGACGGAGACCCACTGGTGGATCACGCCCCAGGGGCACCAGATCGTGCTCGACGAGCAGGACGGTGGCCAGGTCATCCGGCTGAAGCACCTCGACGGCGAGACCCGCATCGAGCTGGACAACGACGGCAACATCTTCGTGGTCAACAAGCAGGGCTCGAAGATCCACATCGGGGACGGCGCCGAGAACGCCAACGAGCCCGTGGTGCTCGGAGAGACGCTGAAGGGGCTCCTGGAGAGCCTCATCGACGCCATCAAGGCTCTGACGGTGCCGACGCCCGCTGGTCCGTCAGGGACGCCCATCAACTTCGCGCAGTTCGATGTGGTGAAGGGGCGTCTTCAGAACATGCTGTCTCAGACGGTGGATACGAAGTGACGCATGTGGTCACCATGAGCGAAACCGAGGTTCGCTCTGAAGGAGCAGGGGAAGGTGGCGCTCGTTCAAGCAGCACTGGCCGGGAGGCTGACGGGGATCTTTAGCCAGCCCGGTGACAACGCGGCGGCGAAGGCGGTTGAGTGGGCTTCTGCCTACACCTCCTACGCCTTGCCGGCGATGGCTGGGGTGCTGCTTCCCACCTTCTTGGGCATCGAGCAGGCGGCCTTCTTGGCTGGCATCCTGCCGGTCTTCAACAACCCCAACAGCACATCGGTCCAGTTCGCCAATGCGCTGGCGAATGCGGTGGAGGCGTTCTGGCTTCTACCACCAGTTCTCTTTGCTGGACCGGCGGTGGCCGGGGCCGTGACAGGCTTCCCGGGCAAGCCCCTGTTGATCGCTCAGCTCATCGGAGTTTTGAGCAACAAGTACCAGCAGGCAGCGCAGCCGGCTCGGCAGATTGCCGACGCGCTCGACATCGCGACGAAGACGGTCGTTGTGACCTTCGCGCCGCCACCGGGCTCTACAACGACGCTGGTGTGAGGTAGGATGAGACCGTGACAATCCAAGGTATCGCTTTCCCGTTCCAGAAGGGCTCGACATCATTCCCGATGACGAGGACGGATGCCGACGTCGTAGCTGACAACATCCAGCGCATTTTGGAGACGCGCAAGGGTGAGAGGCCGATGCGCCCTGGGACAGGGGCAGGCATCTGGGACTTCGTGTTCGAGAACGTCGGGGCGGTCCTCAACGCGAGGATCGATCACGAGGTCAGGCGCTCTCTTGGGGAGGGTGAGCCGAGGGCCAACATCATCTCGATCTCCGTCTACGAGACCACAAGGTCCGACGAGTCGAAGAACATCGTTGTGAATGTGATCTGGTCCTTCCGGCGGGAGATGCGCCAGACCGTTGTGTCGTACACGTCCCCAGGGGGTGGTTGACGATGGTCGATCCCATCCAAATTGAGAGTCCACAGGCCAATATCAACCGCGTCAGGTTTGCCGGGAAGGACTTCTTCACCTTCGTGGACGACCTGATCGCTCGAATCCAGCTCCTTTTCGTCACTGAATTCAATGACTTTGTGGCCTCCGGGACGGGGGTAATGCTCATCGACATGGTGGCATGGGCCTGTGAGACCCTGAGCTTCTACCTCGACCGGCAGGCCACCGAGAGCTACATCCAGACGGCCCGCACGCGCCGCGCCATCAACCGGCTTGCCCGTCAGGTTGGTTACAAGATGCGAGCGGCGGTGAGCGCGTCGGTCGACTTGGAAGTCAACCTCCAGCGGGTCTATGGCTTCGACGTCCCCATCTCGGCTGGCTTCAAGTTCAAGGGGCCGAACAGCACGACCTGGGAGGCGGTGGAGAGCATCACTTTCCCGGCTGGAGAGGGGCCGCTTTCCCCGGCGAGGACGATAGCTTGCACGGAGGGCTACACGCGCGAGGAGGTCTTCGCCTCGAACGGGACCAAGAACCAGTCCTTCAGGTTGAGCCCCGGGACAGGGCGCCTCGTGGCCGACGACTCCGTGGTCGTTAGGGTGAACTCGGCCTTGTGGGCCGAGAGCACGTTCATCAGCTTCGACGCCACCAACCAGTACGAGGTGGACTACAACACCGATCCGGCGCTCTTGCGCTTCGGGGACACCGTGGCTGGGAACGTCCCGCCATCCGGGGCGGAGATCAGGGCCAGCTACATCTCGACTTCTGGGCTTGCAGGGCTCGTGCTCCGCAACACCATCACGGACGTCGTCAACCCGCTGGTGGTGGCCTTCCAGACCATCCCCCTGACCATCACGAACCCGCTGCCCTCCTCTGGGGGCGCCGACCGCGAGAGCATCGAGGAGGCCAGGCGCAACGCGCCGCTCTTCTTCTATGCCCGCAGCGCGGCGGTCACGAAGGAGGACTACGTGGGGCTCAGCCAGGCGTTCAGCGACCCCACGGCTGGTGCGGTGGCTGTGGCCCAGGCGTTCGTGGCGCTCGGGGCTGAAGACGACCTGGCGCTCCAGGGATTCCTGAACGACATCAGGGCCATCACGAGCGCGCTTGTCCCGGCCGTGACGGGCTACACGGCAGCGGCTCAGGTGGCCATCGACGACTTGCAGGTCGCCCAGGCGAGCGCGACGACAGAGAGCGGCAACATCGCGACGGCGCTGGCGGTCATCGGCGCGGCTTCGGTCTCGGCGAGGACTGCTGGCAATGATGGCCATGCCGACATCATCCAGGCGGAAAGCCAGGTCGCGGCTGCGAGGGCGAAGATCATCGCCATCGGCAGCAGCGCTGGACCAGACGCCTTGACCGTGGCTTCCTACAACGAGCTGCTGGGGTACTTCACGTCGTCAGACTCCGAGACGGGGCAGGCGAAGAACAGCATCAACAACGTCATCGGTGAGCTGGACACCATCGACAGCGAGGTGGTCGACGGGCAGACGGCCCAAGTGCAGCTTGCGACCGACCTGTTGACCATCGAGGCCAGGGCGCTCGTCGTCGAGACGCAGCTTGCGGACATCGACGCGGCGGTCACGACTGGCTTCGAGGCTGCCATCGAGGACATTCTGGACCTCATCTACGCCCATGTGGACAGCTTCCTGGCGGACGACTGCAAGGCGAACCTGGTCCAGGTGCCCATCCTCACGAAGGACGTGGACGGCTTCTTCGTTTCCCCCAGCGTGGCTCTTATCAACGCGCTTCAGGCATACCTCGACGGGATCAAGGAAGTGACCCAGGTCCCAGAGGTCGTCAGCGGAGAGCCCTGGCTGGTCTATGCCGTCATCGAGGGGGTCATTGGGGTCGAGCAGGGCTACGTCAAGCCGACGGTCCTGAGCAACGTGCTGAAGGCTCTGGACGACGTCCTGCGGGACCGCAAATTCGGCCAGAACCTCTACCTCAACGAGATCATGAGCGTGGCCCCGAACCCGCTGACTGGCATCGGAGGTGTCGACGGCGTGGCCTATGCGAAGCTCCGCATCACGGGGCCGACGGCGTACCTCGACTCGAACAGTCAGAACCTCATCATCACCAAGAACCTCATCATCACGAAGGGGGCGGTGACGATCACGACAGAAACGGCGGTGACGCAATGAAGGCGAAGCGACACGTCGTCCTGTACCTCATCTGCCTCCCGTGGGACCTGGTGGCCTACCTGGCCGTGCTTCTCATTCGGGTCCTGTGGGGCAAGGGGCTCAGGTGGGAGACGCCTCCCTACGCGAAGCAGCGTGGTGGTGGCCCGTGCTTGACTTGTCAGCTCAACGAGGGCTCGCTTCCGGTGCGGAAGGGGACGTTCCCCGTGGGGTGGTATCTCCGCGACAAGACGGCCGACCCTCCGACGGCGTGGGGCGGGACGACCTTGGGGCACGGCATCTTCTACGGGCCGAGGGGCCGATTCGACGACGACCCGAACAACTCGTGGAGCGGGACGCAGGAGCATGAGCACTACCACGTCGAGCAACACGAAGCAGCGATGGTGGGGAGCTTCATCAGCGGGCTGGCGACGTTCATCGTCTTGCTGGCCCTGGGGCACCCCGTAGCGGCTGTGGCGCTCGGGGTGTCCCTCTGGGCCTCGGGGTACTTGCTCATGGGCACAGGGGGCTGGCTGGCGGCTCTTCTGCGCGGCGAGGCGGCCTATCGGGGGAGCCAGCACGAGGAGAGTGCCAGGGCTCAGACCGAGGTCAACAGGAGCAGGCGATGAGCGAATCATCTCCCAGGATGCAGTGGCCCTACCCGACGAGGGAGGACGACCCCTGGTACGAGTTCTTCCGGGACTACATCAGCGCGGCCGATGCTTCTGGGTACGCTGCTCGCGAGGACAACAGCATCATCTGGACGGGCGGTGGGACGGTTTCCTGGGACCTGGCGACGGAGACGTTGACCTGGACAGGGACCATCAACATCTACTCGCCCATCGGCTCCAGGTTGCTCCAGATTGCCGCTGGCTCCATCGCCGACTGGAAGAACGGCGAGGTGGTCTACGTCGTCCTGACGCGGCAACCGCTGGCGAACATCGCGGCCAGCCTGGTGAAGGCCAGCCAGCTCCCGTCGAACGACAACGCCAGGAGCTTCGCTGTCCGCATCGGCGACGTCATCTACTTCCGCACCGGCATGAGCCTTGGCGACGGGGACAGCTCGGGCGGCATCGCTCCGGTCCCAGGTGGCGGGGGCGGCTCGCCCCTGGAGGTGGATGACGAGGGCGTCTTGGTCGATGCAGCCGTCACGCTCATCGACTTCGTGGGGGCTGGCGTCACGGCAACCCAGACGGCCCCTGGCGAGATCGAGGTCAACATCCCGGGTGGTGGCGCTGGCACAGACAGGTACACGGCGAAGCTCATCGTCGGCAATGGACCGGCCGGGGACACCTTGGCGGAGTGCCACTTCTTGGACCCTGGGGACGGCACTGGCATCGTCGCGGCCATCGCGGCTGCGAGCCTTGCTGGATACCCCCACCCGGACGTCTACATCAGGCCGGGGGTGTACGACCTCGGGGCCTCCGGTGTCGGGATGATCACCATCTCGTCTGGCATCCGGGTGAGGGGTGCTGGGAGGCAGTGCGTTCGCATCGTCACGGCTGACGCGACCATGGGAACAGACCCGCACGCTTTCCGGCTTCTTGATGATGCAGAGCTGTTCGATGTGAAGATCCTTGCAACGACACCTGATGACTTCTCTCAGACGGCGACGCCATCCATAGTGACGGTTGAGTCGACGGGTCATGTCGAGCGTGTTGAGGTGGAGTTCGAGAACTACTGGAACAGCATCGCACAGCCCTATTACGCCTTCACGCGCGCTGCGTTTGGGACTTACGGTTTGCCCTTTGGTACGCGAGCCAGGTTCATCGAATGCTTCGCCAAGAAGCTGCCATACAACCCCGCCATGATGCTCAAGCCGTGGGGGTTCGATCTTGGTGGCGACATCGCGGATAGGTGCTACACGGAAGGCGGTGGAGACATCGGCATCTCTGTTGCCGGTGGTGGGATCGTCAAGGAGTGCATCATCGAGAATGATGTGGAGACGTACTTCACACCTATCGAGGTCGATTTCGCACCGCACGCGCAGATCATAGCGAACAAGATCATCGGCCTTTTCGATGGGTTCAACACGGCTGGCATCAGGCTCATTGGGGCGGATAGCTGTACCATCCAGGGGAACGACCTGGAGGCGACCGCTGGTGCTCCAAGCAACTACGGCATCGAGATCGTGCAGAGCGACGATTGCTCGGTCGTGGGTAACGTCGGCATCGGCTTCGTGGACGCCATCAGCCTCAACGCCTTCGCCGACGACAACGTGGTTGGCTTCAACAACTTCGCCGGGGCGGTCTACACGGACCTCGGCGTTGGCAACGACCTGGCCCATAACAAGTAGGAGGGGACGTGGCACTGACGGAACAGCAGAAGGAGAGCATTCTCGCTCTCATCCGTCCGACTGGCAGGGGACTCCACAAGGCCCTCTCCGACTTGGGGTTGGAGGCGACGTCGCAAGAGGCTGGTGAGCTGTTGGCGCGGTTGAGGGTCCCGCGCACGCCCATGGAGGAGTGGACCAAGGCGCAGCTCCAGGAGGAGACCAACCGGATGGAGGCGCTGAAGGCGGCGCACCCAGATAAGGAGGCCAGGGCCGACGCGCGCATCGCCGAGGTCGCGGCCTTGCTGGAGTAGGACATGGCGACCAAGAGCCCGACGCAGTTCCACAACCACTGGGGGGCCTACGCCAACCAGGCGGCCTTGCCTGGTGTCGGGGCGGCGCAGGATGGCCTAGAAGCTGGCGACCAGGCGTACTCCATCGCTGACGGCCAGACCTTCACCTGCACCAACCCATCCTTCCCGGCTGCGTGGGCTGGTGGGGGTGGTGGTGCCCCGAGTGGGTGGCAAGCCGACTTCGTGGACAGCTACCTTTACACGACGGCGGTCGTCGCCATCGAGGAGGTCATCGGCCAGGGTGGTTTCGACGGCTCTCGGGTTGGGACTGGGGGCGTCTACTTCTTCGGGATGATGACGCCGGTCTTCGCGGGCGTGGGGCTCGCGGAGATGAGGCTCTACGACATCGGGCCGATTGCCGGTCCTCCAACGCCGCTGGTCCTGATCACCTCCCTCCAGACTGCCGTATCCGGCGGCCCTCAGTATGAGGAGCAGGCACTTGCCGTCGGGGCGACTCCCGGGCCGAACCAGATAGCTGACACCAGGAGGATGTACGAGGTGCGGGCTTTCGTGACCGGGGCACCTGGCGACACCCTCTTCATCGGTGGCGGTGGGATGGATGTGAGGTAGCCATGATCTGGGTCAGGAACCTCTACGTGCCAGACGTCGGCTCCGCTGGTGGAAGCGCTCTGCTCATCTACATCAGGGAGATGATGCTCGTCGCGAGGTGGGCGGAGGCATCGAACGATGGCGAGGCGGCGTGGCCCGGGAACGGTGGGTCGCCGAACCTTGTCGTTGCGCCAGCAGACCTCCAGGTGGACCCCCTCTACCCACGGCGCATCACGTCGCTGTCGAGCCCCTTCACGCCAGCGATGGTGGGGAACATTATCTCCCTGCTGGCAACCAACGACCAGAACAGGTCCATCTGGCGCATCACGGCGTACATCGACGCGAACAACATCGAGGTGGACCCCATGGGGTTCACCCCCTTCAACTGGGTTCTGGAGAGTGGCATCACTGGGCGTGTGACAACGCTCTCATCGGCGCTCACGGCTGGGGTTGCAACGAGCCTCTTGAACGCGCCAGCTCCGAGCAATATGCAGGCTCGGCTCTTCTACTCGGCTCTCGACGCCCAGATCCTTTACGTGAGGCCCAAGGGACAGGTGCCGCTTGCTACCGAATGCACTGGCATCACTTACGCCAACAGCTCAGACCTAAAACATCGGATGCACATGGTTTCCGAGGACGAGAACACGATCATCTGGTGGTCCACGGAGGACACCTCCTTCGAGTTCGTGATGTGGGGCAGTCTCCTCGACAGCGACACTCTGGACACGGACCCCAACTTCATCCTCGGTCATGCGACTGCGCCAGCAGTCGACCTCTACTCGTTCTATATGTACATGCTCGACAGCTCTGATTCCAACATCAACTGCTACGTGACGACGATCAAGCAAAACTGGTCGGCCCAGCAGCAGAATCAGTTCTTCGGATATATGAATTCTAGGCTCGCAAACAACCGACAGGCCCTTCTGAGGTCTCCTTGGGTTTGCATGGATAACATCGCTGCCGTCGGGGCGTGTATCAGGGGAAGGATTCCGTTGCTCGCTCAGAGCTATACGGGCTACGAGAAACTTCGACCGCTCGATGCGGCGGGTTCGTGGCTTCACACTTTCAGTGGGCTTGTGCTTCCCCGCAACGGGCCGAACGACCAGCTCCCGTTGCTGCCGGTGTGACATGACAAAACATTGGGTGCGGGACGTCCCGCTTACAGATCCAGCAAACTACATCGCCAACGGCAACCACATGATGGCGAACGCCGTCACGTACCACTTCCTTCGTGTCGCTGGCTGGAGGTTGCTTTGGGAGTGCGATGGCGGGAGGGGTAGTGCGGCCACGGACCCCAATCATGTCCCGGATGGGAACGTCCAGGTAGACAGCACGGCATTCTGGGCGTCCTACAACGGTGGCACCGTCTCGAAGGACGTTGTGACGGTCCACAGTGGCACAAGGAGCTTGAAGGTCGTTGCGGCGGGTGCTGGAGAAGGTGTCGTGTCAGACCCCTTCTACTCTATGGCCAATGCCGTGTCATGGACAACGGGCACCGGGGATACCCTTTCAGGCCCGGTGGGCCGGGAGATGACCTACTACGACGACACCACGAGATTCTCTAGCGGAAGCTGGGCTATCGGGTCCTATCTCGCCTTTTCTGGCAATTCAGATCCGAACAACGATGGCGAGTTCGTCATCTCCAGGTACATCAACGGCAACTCGGTCAAGTTCGAGAATCCAATCGGGAGCCCTGTCGTTTACTACAACTGGACGCCTCCACCCCCTGTCGACGTTGCCAGCGTTCAGTTTAGACCGCGCTACGAGGTGGCCATCTGGGCCGCGACCAACGTAGCGTTCGATGTCGAGGTCGATCAGGGGGACGGCTCCTATGTGAACATCGGAACGATTCCGAGCAATGGCGTGGTCTTCACGGAGTACAACTTCTTCTTTAGGCGTCTCGGGTCTGGGGGCAGCACGATCAGGTTCGTCTCCCAGGGTGCTGGGACCATGTACGTCGGCGGGATCAACGTCTACAGCTCCAGGTTCGAGAAGCCGGCGTTGCTCAAGAGCGGGACCGATGGTGTCATCACGAACCCGGACCAGTTTTCTTCTGGCAGCTTCACCTTCGACGATTCCGATGTGGGGCGTGTTCTCTTCCTCTGGGATGGGACCTACAACAAGAACAGCGGGGCCTACGTCATCACTGGCGTTGCTGCCGGGGTTGTGACTCTTGATTTGAGGTCTGGCTCCGCTGCCCTGGTGAACTCCAATAACGTCAGATGGAGACTCGATACCATCGACTATCTGACGTACCCGAACTACAGCTACACGGACTTGTTGAGCTACTGCGGCTTTGGGCTCGAATCACCCCACACCTCGAAGTGGAGATTCTTCCTGCGCCAGTCGCAACCCAACGGTCAGACGGGGAAGGGTTCGATTATCTGGTCGGCGCCACAGGACACTGACTTCGACTTCAGCTCTGGGAATTTTCGCAAGTCTGGGCCATCGACTCAAAGGAACCGCCAGGTCGACTGGTACATGATCCCTGACTCGGCAATAGCAACAGGTGAACACCTGATCCGTGGTGGGTACAGCTACAAGACGTCTCCCCACGACTCCAGGTGCTTCATGATGGTCGACGAAGACGGGGCCTTCATCAGCGTCTTTACCTGGGACGAGGATGGAAACCATGGATGTTATGTAATCGGATGGATAACAAGCGCACTTCCTGGGCTGGAATCGTTCCACCAAGCTACACGATGGGAAGGTCGCGGCGTAGCAAACGAGAGCTTTTTCGATAACTCGGCTGATCGTTTTAGCTCTTCGGGGACGACATTCGACAGCGAGGACAATGCTATTCCGTTTTGCATCGCTCAGCTCGGCATCGGACTGATCGCATATGACACCATAGAGGTGGAGACGCAGTCGAATGCTGGGCCGAACCCATGGAGCGGAAAGGAGTGGTTGCGCCCCCTCATCATCTGGAGGGACACCGAAGGGAATAGGCAGTCGGCGGCGATTCAGATTACTGACTGCGGGCTTTACCAGGGGCGATCAAACATGGTCGAGCTGACCACTTTTGACTCCGATGGCTTCCTCCATCTCGATAATGGGCTCATTTGGGAGTGGAGTGGCGAGACGGTGCTGTAGGAGAACACGATGGCAATCTGGGTGAGAAACTGCCAGTACCCGAATCCAACGGTTCCCCAGCTCGCAACGTCGAGTCGGTGCTGGTTCTTCCGTGAGATTCTTCTAGCTTTTGGCTTTACCGAAAACTCGAACGATGGAGATGCGGCATGGGGGTCTGCCTCCAACCTCCTCGTTTCTGTTGCCGCAGGTGCGAGTGGCTTCGCTGTTGATGGGACACAGCCTGGCGTGGTCACTTCTCCAGACCCGATCTTCACCTCTTCTCACGTCGACAAGGTTCTGAACCTTCTGGCGCTGAATGAGCAGAACAGGGGGCTGTGGAGGATCACGGCTGTCGTCGATGCCTACACGGTCCTCGTCGATACGGCTGGGCTGTTTGGGGATGGGTGGGTCACGGAGAGTGGGATCGCTGCCAGGATCACAACGGGCACCGGGACAACCTTCACAGATGGAGCTTGGACTCTCCTGGATGCCCCAACAGGCACCGACTTCCAGATCAGGGTCCTCTACAACAACAACGACAACATCGTCGTCTACGTCCGACCCAAGGGGAAACTTGGTGATCTGACTGAGATCACTAGCGTTGGCTTCGGCGCCTATTATATGGTTAGGTCGAGGATCAATGGGTACTACGATGGCGTCAATGGGATGGTCTTCACGGCGCACTGGAGTTCGAACAGCGCGACTTACAGTTCTTCGATGTTCGCTTTCGGGAAGCTCCTCGATGCCGCCCCGGCTGACACCGATCCTGTTTTCTTGCTGTCGAACAACAATGGGATGACATCGAATAGCCTACAAGCGCTGAGCATCAGGATGTTGGATTCTGTACTCGGCCAGATTGAGGCATACGCGACCTGGCTCAAGACGCAGACGGGGGCCGCCACCAGCCTCTACAACGTCTTCGGGAGGCGCGTCTTTGCCCCTTCTGGTGTTGCTGCCATTCGTTCGCCATGGGTCGTGCTGAACGACACGGCGAGCGTGGGGGCGTGTGTTCGTGGAAGGCTTCCGATGTTCAGGGCAACCTACCAGGGCTTCGAGCAGTGGACACCGATGGACATCGCCGGGACCCTTCAGCACTACAACAACGGCATCGTCATCCCTCGGAATGGGGTGGATGATCCGCTCATCATGTGGCCGCAGGTGTGACGATGAAGCACTGGATCAGAGACCTCCAGATCAACTTCGCGACAGCCACGAGGGGGCAGGGGCAGATCGACTACGTGATGTACCACTTCCTCCGAACGGCCGGGTGGGAGTGGATCTGGGAGTGCGACGGCTACGCGGGGGACAGCCCGAACAGGGTCCCCGATGGCAACATGGAGGATGCTGGCACCGGGAGCTGGACGCCTCTCGCTGGAGCTTCAGTTGCCAAGGTGACGACCCCAGTCCGCAGCGGTGAGCAGGCCCTTCAGGTCTCATCGACCGGGGCGGGAGATGGCGTGGCGTCGTCGGTCCTCACTGCGATGCAGGACTCGACAACCTATCGTCTTGCGATCTGGGCGGCGAACGACACCGGGGAGACCTGGGACGTCGATGTCGACCTCGGGGCTGGCTACGTTAGCATCGGCTCGATCCCGGACAACGGCGGCGTCTGGACGCTCTACGTCTTCTCGTTCACGACGGTCGTTGGTGGGACGCGCCAGGTTCGCATCGTCGACACCCTCGGGGCGACTGGTGACCTCTACGTCTCTGACATCTACGTGTTCAAGGGCTACTTCGAGTACAACGAGGTGGATGCCTGGGAGAGCGGGTCGGATGGTGAGACAGCCAACCCGGACCAGTTTTCGTCCCCATCGTACTTGTTCGTCGGGGGAGACGTCGGGAAGGTCATCTGCATCTGGGACACCCAGAACCTTGGAAACTCCGGGGCATACAGGATCTCGTCGGTCCTTGGTGGTGTGGCGACGCTGGACTTGAGGTCGGGGTCTGCGTCTCTCGTGTCTCAGACCGGCCTCTCGTGGAGGATGATCGACCTGACGGCCGCCCCGGACAACGCTCCTGGGGGCAGGACTGATGAGCGTGGGGCTGGCTTCGGGCTTCAGTCTCCTCATCCGTCAGGGCACCGGCTGTTCATCAGGCAGGCGCAGCACGGGCCGACGAGCCCTTACCTCGACATCATCGGCATCTGGGGCGCCCCGGGGCCGACCGACTTCGACTTCTCGACGGGGGCGTTCTACAAGAGCGGCCCATCGAGCCAGCACGACAAGCAGTCCACCTACGTGCTCCCGACCAATGCAACGAACCCCTGGACCGGGATGCACGTCTTCATTACCGGGGCTGAGACAGCCGGCACCAGGCGCCTCTTCCTCATGACCGACGATGATGGGTCCTTCGTGACGGTCGTGGTGTGGGATCAGACTGGAGGCAGCAGTACCTATTCCCATGACACGTTCATCGTCGGCCACCTCGGGGAAGACCTTCTTCACACCGGAGACCAGGCGTGGGGGCTCTTTGCACGGTGGCAGTATTTCTACAATGGTGCTTACCAGCTTGGTATTTCGTTTGATGGGAACGCCGCGAGATTCTCGCCAAACGGGGTCGTCATAGGTGCTGACGGGCTCACGAAGGACGCTCTCTTGGCTCAACTGGCCTATGGGACCGGGAGCTTTGACGTTTTGACGCAGACCAACGCCGGTCCCAACAGGTGGTCTGGGGACGAGTGGGTTCACAAGCTGATCATCGCGAGGGACCCATCTGGCAATGAAGGAGCGGCTAGCGAGAGAGACTCCGACATCGGCGTCTACCAGGGGAGGCAGAACATGGTCAATCTGACTACGTTCGACTCCGATAACTACCTCCACTTCATCAAGGGCCTCGTCTGGGAGTGGAGTGGGGAATCGGTGCTTCCGTAATGGCTACGGTCATCTACGGGTCCAGCATGGTCTTCGAGGTGTTGCCCTCGTCGTTCGCTCCCGGGCTCGTGTACAGCAGCAGCTCCCTCTTCGAGGTGTTGCCCTCGTCGTTCGCTCCCGGGCTCGTGTACAGCAGCAGCTCCCTCTTGCTCGCGTTCCCATACCCAGAGGCCCATGATGTGACCTTGAGGTACAAGAACAAGGCGTGGGACAGCGTGGCTGGGGAGTGGGTCTCTTGGGAGACGATCCGCCCGGACAGGTACGGGAACGACTACCCTGGCCCAGGGGTGTGGGGCGTCGACACGTCGGACCAGGGGGTCGAGGCTGTGGTGTTTGGGAGATACCAGAGGTGATGAGGTTCGAGGGCTAGGATGGCTGTGGACTTCTACCCAGAAACGATGGCGGCGGCTTCTTGGGACTTCGGGAGCGGTGCGACGGACAAGGAGTACAGGGAGATACTCCTGGCGGCCTTCACGCCGTACCATGTGGAGATGATGACGGCGCTCCGGTACACTAACAAGGTGTGGGACGCGACCCGTGGCGAGTGGGTGAGGTGGACGACGGACCACATCGACTACACCGGGAAGGAGTACCCCCACCCGCTGACCTGGGGCTCTGTGACCATGTACGGCGTCGAAAGAATCGTTGAGGGGGCTTTGTAGAGATGCCCGGCTTCGGCTCAGGACCCTTCGGCTCAGGACCCTTCGGCTCCTACGACTGGGCGCGTCAGGTGCTCTATCGTGACTGGCCCGACATCGACAAGCGTCTTGACGCCGAGGTCGCCAACGAGGCCCTGAAGAAGTGGACCGAGAGCATGGGTCCGCTCTTCGAGGAGGTGCTGAGCTTCACCCGCGACTTCGAGCAGCTCCGGGACCCGGACAGCATCAGGACGCAGTTCCAGGACAACCTCGGCATCATCATCGCGAGCGCGGCCATCGACCAGCCGAACAGGACGGTGCGTGTTGAGGTGGTCGACCCTGACCCGTCTGACCCGCTCGTTCCTCTGGGACGGGCGTCCGTGGGCTGGGTCCTGAAGGATGCAGATGGGCGGGAGTTCGTCGTCAACCAGGTCCACAAGCTCTCGTCGGCCTTCACGGTGGCGGGGAACATCCTCCCAACGGTGGGGGCGGCCGTCCTGCGGCCTCCAGCTCTCATCGGATACCTGGGCGAGGACTACGGCCTGACCATCGACCAGCACGACGCCGAGGTCTTCCAGCGGTGCTTTGCCCGCAACGCCTTCCAGTGGCTCAGCCTGAAGGGGGCTCAGCGGGCCTACGAGATCATCGGCAAGGTGGCGGGCTACGACGTCACGGCCTACAGGCTGTGGAGCTTGCCGAGCCCGCCGCCATCGTTCATCCCGTCGGCTCACGTCTTCGAGATCCCGGATGGGTCTGGGGTCTGGTACACGGACCTGGAGCCCAGGAGGCCCCTCTACGACGAGGTGGCAGCGGACTTCATCCCGACCGACGTCATGTGCTGGGAGGATGCTGGCGGCGGCCAGACCTATGGGGAGCTGATCGGCGCCGACCTCCAGACGATGACCGTCACGGGGACCTCCTACAACGCTGTGACCGGGAGGTGGACCATCACCTTCACGGCCAACGGCGCTGACGACATGGACATCATCGCGAAGGCCGGGTACGCGACTGAGACGGAGGTCTCCGGGTGGTACGCGACCTTCCCTGGTGGTGACAGCGGGGACTTCCCCCTCGAAGACGACCCGGTTCATATCGGTGGGCTCAGCTACTCCATCGAGGTGGTCGGGCCGTCTGGTTTGACGGTCGGGGCTACGGTCAGCATCGACTACGAGTGCCCCATCGTCGTGGCGTGCTGGTTCTGCCCGGCGAGCGCCATCCGGGTGGTCATAATCCCGGACGAGGTGCTGAACGAGCCAGAGAGCCTCCTGGACGATGCCCTGGCGCGCATGGTCCGCAAGATCCTGCTGGTGGTGCCCATCCACGTTCGCCTGACGCAGCTCACGCATGTCGTGGGGCCTGTGGCGGCTGCGGTGCATGTGGATGTGGTCCCGGGGCCGGGGCACGTCTATGCTGAGGTGACGAGCCAGCAGCGGGCTCTGTTCGCCTACGCCTCGGTGGGGTACTATTTCGACATCGTGGAGGCGGACGAGATCGAGCTTGACCCGTCTCACATCGCTGTGGCCGGCGTGACGCAGTTCACGATCCCGTAGGAGGCGAAGGTGGCGGCATCTGCAAGCGTTCAAGACAACTGGCGGACCATGCTGGCCCGCATCTTCTCCAGGGATCTCGCAGGGGTCTGGGACGCCCACAAGGAGATCGTCCGCTTCAAGATCGGTGAGGGTGGCGGTTCAGGCGGCTCGCCCATCACCCCGGACCCGACTTTCATCGACGTCCAAGGCGAGGGTGAGCAGAAGACCGGCCTGTGCAGCTTCAGCAACG
>Ga0209287_10000264_pt1 | contig 34828 bp, 26 predicted proteins | sample PPLLak3cmMay2015_2_FD_187255 | JGI IMG/M metagenome (GOLD analysis project Ga0209287, IMG submission 187255) | Freshwater sediment microbial communities from Prairie Pothole Lake near Jamestown, North Dakota, USA - PPLs Lake P8 Core (1) Depth... | ecosystem: Environmental > Aquatic > Freshwater... | reverse complement strand
CGCTAAACTGTTACGGTTAAAGGCAGAATGCAAAAGGGGACGTTGTTGACTAGATTGACAAACTATTTAATCGATGATAGCCTTCACTCAAATGCGATTGAAGGAGGCAAAAAATAATGCCAAGACAAGCACGGCTGGACAGCCCTGGAACACTCCATCATGTGATGGTTCGTGGGATAGAGAAAAAAGACATCTTTGAGGAGAAATATGACAAGGCAGACATGGTGTTTCGAATGGGGGATCTCGCCAAAGAAACAATGACATTCATATATGCCTGGTCGATAATGTCAAATCATATACACATACTTTTAAAGAGCGGGCCACGCGGTTTATCAAATTTTATGAGGAGATTGCTTACAGGCTATTCTATTAACTATAACCTTCGTCATAGACGAAACGGACACCTTTTTCAAAACAGGTATAAATCAATTGTATGCGATGAAGATGCCTATTTTAAGGAATTGGTAAGATATATTCATCTCAATCCATTAAGAGCCGGACTTGTAAAAAGCATGGCCGAGTTGGATCGGTATCCGTGGGGCGGACATAGCACTATCGTAGGGAATAAAAAACGCGAATGGCAAGACTCGGCATATGTTTTAGAATGGTTCGGGAAAAACAAAACTGGCGCCAGGATCAATTATCGCAATTTTGTGAAAGCAGGGATTGAAGAAGGCAGGAGAGATGATCTGGTGGGCGGGGGCCTTATACGGACTTTGGGAGGGTGGTCACAGGTTAAATCTCAACGAGGACAAAGTGAAAAAACAAGAAGTGATACACGGATACTCGGTCAGGATGAATTCGTTGATCGAATAATAGATGAAGCGGATCATAAAATTAAAAGCCAGCTTTTAATAAGTGAACGAAAGGTAAAAGCGGAAAATAAAGTTCATGAAGTTTGCAAGACTGAGGGAATCAGTATTGAGGAATTGAGAGGGGGAAGCAGAAGAGGAAACATTCCTTCGATAAGAGCGAGGTTGGCGACAGAGTTAGTCGAATCATTAGGGTTGACCCTGGCTGAAACAGCGCGTCAATTAGGAGTCTCGACGCCTGCGATCTCAAAAATATTGGTGAGGAAAGGCGACAATTAATACTTTGTCAATCTAGTCAACAACGTCCCCTTTTCCACGATCAAAGATTTTTTCAGGAGAATAGAAATGGATCTCTTTAAGGCAATAGAGGAGAGAAGAAGCACCAGGGGCTTTCTGGACAAGCCCCTGGAGAAGGAGGTGCTTGAAAGGCTGCTGCATCTCGCCGCACGCGCGCCGTCAGCGATTAATCTTCAGCCATGGGAGTTCGTGGTGGTCTCCGGTGAGGAGCGCAAAAGGCTCAGCAGGATGCTCGTCAAGTTATTGAGGGAAAGGAACACGACCTGCGGCCCGGCTGCAAGGGAGCCTTTGCCGCTTTATTTTAAAAGACGCCAGAAGGACCTCCTTGACAGGATAACACCCTTTCTTCCTGAAGGGACTTCTTTTCAGACATTCATCAACGAGGGGAGCTGTAATTTTTACGGAGCCCCCACAGCCGTTCTCCTTGCAATTGACCGGGCCTTTTCAAGCTTCCATTTTACTGATATCGGGATAACAATGGGCTGGTTTCTTCTTGCTGCGCACGCTATAGGCCTCGGCACGTGCCCTATTGGGATTATAAGCTCTTTCGGCGACGAGATTAAGGAGAGCCTGAACATCCCTGACACAAAGGAGATAGTCATAAGCGTAGCGGTCGGATACCCTGACCATGATGCAAAAATCAACCTGGCCAGGTCTGACAGGGCTCCTCTGAATGATATTGTGAAGTGGAGGGGTTAATTTTATAAGAAGACAGCCCCCATCAGATCCCTGACCGAATCAAGGCCCGCAAGTTCGATGCCGGTTACGGCCTTGCAGATATCCATGTTGCTCTTTGAGAGGAGACACCTCTTAAAGCCCAGCTTCCTTGCTTCATTGATCCTCAATTCTGGCTGGCTCACCCCCCTGATCTCCCCGGCGAGCCCGACCTCGCCGAAGATCACCATGTCCTGGGTCACGGGCCTGTCCAGATGGCTTGATATAATGGCGGATACGATCCCCAGGTCCGCTGCCGGCTCATCCACCTTGAGGCCGCCCGCGACATTCACAAATATGTCCTGATCGCCCAGCCCTATCCCCATCCTCTTTCCAAGGACGGCCGTAAGCAGCGATATCCTGTTGTGATCAACGCCTATGGCCGTTCTCCTGGGCATGCCCAGGGGGCTCGGGGTAACAAGGGCCTGTATCTCAACAAGGATGGGCCTTGTCCCCTCAAGGCATGGTATGACTACAGAACCGGCAATTCTTTCCGGCCTCTCTGCAAGGAAAATCCTGGACGGGTTCCCTACCTCTATCAACCCTGCCTCCTTCATCTCGAAGACGCCTATTTCATTGGAGGAGCCGAAGCGGTTTTTTACCGCGCGCACGATCCGGTAGAGGTGGCTGCTGTCGCCTTCAAAATAAAGGACGGTGTCCACCAGATGCTCAAGGACCTTGGGCCCCGCGATGGCCCCGTCCTTGGTCACGTGGCCTATAAGAAATGTGGGCACATTTGTCTCCTTGGCCCACCTGAGAAGCTTTGAGGAGACCTCCCTGAGCTGGCCGACGCTGCCCGGCGCGGAAGGAAGGGCGCTTGAATAGATGGTCTGTATGGAGTCCACTATAAGGATGTCCGGTTTAAGCTCCTTCATGCTGTCGAAGAGGTCTTCGATGCAGGCCCCTGAAAGGATGAACAGGTTGGAGGAATTTATGGAGAGGCGTTCGGCGCGCATTTTTATCTGTTGAGGAGACTCCTCTCCCGACAGGTAAAGGGACCTGAATCCCTTGCCGGAAAGCCTTCCGGCAACCTGTAGGATAAGGGTGGATTTGCCTATGCCCGGGTCTCCTCCCAGCAGGATAAGTGAGCCGGGGACAATGCCTCCGCCAAGGGCGCGGTCGAACTCCAGTATCCCTGTTATTAATCTCGGCTCAGGGTCAATGGATATGGCATCGATGGGCTGGGGCGCGCCGGTGGAAGATGGCGCCCGTTTCCTGCCGGCAACCGGCTCATGGATTTCCTCCACAAAGCTGTTCCACTGGCTGCAATCAGGGCATCGCCCCATCCACTTCAACGCCTGATAGCCGCAGTTTTGGCATACAAATATGTATTTTGTCTGTTTTGCCATTTAGGGGCTTATACCTTTGATCTAATCATTCTTTGTTTCGCTTACTCCGTATTTTTCATAAAGCGCTTCCAGTTCCTTTCTCCATCGTTCATTTTCAATCCTGGCCTTCTCTATATTGGCATTAGCTTGAATTATTATTGCTTCATCATTATTTTCTATGCCGATCAACTTGTTCTTGAAGCCGCTGCACATGAGATCCGCCGCCCTGATATAAATGGCATGAATCCTCTGTATATCCCCGTCCTCCGGAGTTATTGCCTTTAAACCATCAGCGAACCTCTGGTATGTGGGAACAATAAAATCCTTGAGTTCAGTATGGATTTTTTGATCAGTTGTATAGTTTTCTCCGGTGACTGATGCATAGCGTTCCAGTGATTTCTGCTCCAGTTCCGCAATCGTTAAAATCCCCTGATTAACATAGTTAACCAGGCTGACAGTCACGCTGTTCATTATCCCCCTGTTTGTCGCGCAGCTGCCGAATAAAAGGACTGCAGCCAGGGAAACAATCAGTATGGTCCTGCCTTTTTGCATCCGCTGCCTCCGAATGATTTCTAACGGCTCCAATTGTGTTGATTTTTGCACACGCCTTTGTTAAATCCTATTGTATTTTTACCAACCGTTTAATCCGCGTGTCAATAGGTATTATCATTTTTGAATATCATTTGCAGGATGGATCTATTGTCGGATAAAAAAAAACCCAATAAAGATTGCCGCAGTACAGACGATCCTGTTCCATTCTTTAAAAAAGCCAGGTTCTTTTTTCCCGTTTCCCTGCTCATTGTCCATCTTTTCACCCAGCTGACTTTCACAACATTTGCCTATTCCTGGGACAGCCCTTTCAACAACTCTTCCAACTGGGGAGGAACCGGGCTTATGGAAATCCCTAACGCAAGGATACTTGAAGACGGAGTCATAAGACTGGGTGCGGCAGATGCCTCGCCGTACAGATGGTACACTTTGGGCATGGGCCTTCTGCCGGGGATAGAATTTACCGGAAGGCTGACAGATATAACTAATATCCGGACCTTCTTTGGCTTCTCCTACGACAGGGCCTTTGACCTGAAATACCAGATATTCCCGGAATCAAAGGCATTGCCTGCAATAGCCGTAGGCATAAACGATTTTCTGGGGACACGCATTTTCCCAAGCGAGTACCTCGCAATCAGCCGTCAGTATTTTCCCCTGGATTTCACGCTGGGCATAGGCACCAAACGGCTAAAGGGGGCCATATCTTTGCCTTCTCATGACAAGATCGGCCTTTTCGGAGGAGTGGAACTGGCATTAGGTGACAGGGTTCACCTCATGGCCGAATACAACCCTGTTAGATATGAGGATGACCACCCATTCGCCAGGGGCGTCCCGGAAGGGGCAAGCTATCCCGTAAATCTGGGGATCAGGGGGGAAATACTTAAAGGTATAAAAGTTGGCCTTTCATATCAGCGCGGAAATACGCTGGGAGCCATGCTCCATATTCAGTCTCAACTCGGCAAACAAATACTTCCCCAGAAGCCTGATCCCCGTGTTCTGCTTCCTGTTGATCGAAGGGCCTTTGTAGAGAGAGACCTGAAGGAGATGGTTGATAATATCCATAAGGCAATTCAGGCGGCAGGTTTTTCCGACATCTCCGTTTATACCGATGGAAGCGTTGTAATTGCTGAATTTGAAAACACAAAATATCTGTCAAACCAAAAGGCGGCAGGCAGGGTGTTGCGCATACTGTTATATTATTCCCCGGAGGATTGCCGCAAATTAATAGCGGTAGAAAAAAAGCGGAACATGCCTATTCTGGAGATATCAGTCAGGCCTTCCCATCTTGAGATGTTCCTGCTGGGAAAGATACCTGAAGATATTTTTTATTCAGGTCTAATCGATATCAGGGTGATAAGCCGGTCCGAAAACAGCCTTCAGCAGGATTTTATAAAATCGGGTCCGGCGCCTGAAAAGAACTTCACCATCGGCGTCAAGCCTGATCTTGCAACATTCTGGCTGGATACAACAGACTATCTCCAGGTGCGCGCAGGCATAAAACCCTATCTGACAGCAAATCCATGGAAAGGCGCTCTGGCCTATGCAAGATTTGATATACCGTTTTATTCCGACATATATGCCAGTGCAGAGCCATCACCGAATCCTGTAAGGACTGACCAGGCTGACTATATGGACATAAATTACACATTTGACAGGCTGTTGATCAACCAGGTCTTCCGCCTGTCTGAAAAGGGGTTCGGACGCGTAAGTCTTGGCTATTTTGATAAGATGTATGCGGGCATAGGAGGTGAAGCCCTCTATTTTGCCGGAGATGGCAGAATTGCCTTGGGGATGGAAGGAGATTGGGTTATAAAAAGAGAACCAAAGGCCCAGTTTGAACTTAAGGATTTTGACAGATACAGCATCCTGGGCAATGTCTATTATTACTATCAGGGCCTGGAAATGACCTTTCACATGAAGTATGGAAAGTTTCTGGCCGGAGACAGGGGATGGATGCTTGACATAAACAGAGAATATGACACCGGGGCAATTGTTGGTTTTTATTACAGCCTTACTGATACGGACAACTTTACTGACCCATATAACAGGGGCTATAATAACAAAGGCGTCTATCTCAGCCTGCCGATCAGGATGTTTTTTAATCATGATTCAGGAGAGAGGCTTTACTACGGGATCTCACCGTGGACCAGGGATGTTGCCGCCACGGTGCCTCACTGGCAGGACTTATTCGATTTGGGAAAAAACCTGATGCCTGCAAAATTCAAATCCAGATTATTTGAGATCACAAGATAGCAACCAATTAAAAAATAGTTGACTGTGTGAGAGAATTGTAGTGTAATCTGCCCTTCATTTAATACAAGGGGAGGGATAATTTATTATCCGGGAGGTATTATAATGAAGAGAAGCAGCAAAAGGCTGAAGATTCTTGTCACTATCCTGTCATTGGCTGTTTTGCTTATTCCTTTGACATCAACTGTATCTACAGCACAGGTAAAGCGATCTTCGACGTCCGCTCAGACCGGAACAGGAGAAACCTCAGACATAAGCAAGGCAGCAGCGGCCTCAGGCCAGGCCGGATCAGGAGGAACAGCAGGCATAAAAAAGGCAGCGGCATCAGGCAAGGCCGGCCCGGGAGCAACTGCGGGCATGAGCACTGCAACGATTCTGGGCATTTCTGCCGCAGTTATGGCTGCAGGAGCAGTTATTGCGGTAGCAGCAAATGATGAAGGTTCTTCTTCATCGGCACACCATCACCACTAATACATAGTATCCAGCATTCTATCAGGGGGATATTCGATGAATATCCCCCTGATCATTTTCATTTCCCCCTGACATTCAATTTCCTATACGCTTTTTGCTGAGTCACATATTAAAACCCGGCATACAGCACCCTTATTTTACAGCTAAAGGGCATAGTTTTGAGGCATACGCCCTTTCGGCAATAACGCCTTATCTATCTGACAGATTTGAATTTTTCCGGATAACTGAAGACATCCTCACCCGCCTGATTTTATGATTTTAGCTTGATAAAAAAGTCGCAATGATATATAGATCGCGAGTAATTGCATGATTGCAGCCTAATCCAACTGTTCAAGAAATCTTTAGGAAGGACTTTTATGATGCCTGAAAAACCCAAACTGATTCAGATCCTGCTGTCTTTATCGATTGTTCTGATATTCGGTATCCCATCATCCCTGCTCCTTGCCCAGACAACTGCGGCCGATAGCTCAACTTCAAGTTCCGGGTCATCGGAACTCTTAAGTAATGCCGGAGCTGCCGCAAATATAAAGTTATTACAGAATCAGGCCGCTGTTACTCAATCAAATGCTGCAAAAAGTTCAACTGGTGCCAATCTCAACACATATTTGTACCAGTTAAGCGATGAGGAGAGGATATCCTACCTTAAGGGATTGAGCGCCGCAGAGCAGATCAGGTACTTTAAAAGTTCAAATGATGATTTTCAAATGAAATATTTCAACTCTCTGGGAGATCAAGAACAGACATCATTTTTTAAAACGCTGGATTCCGATTCCAAGATACGAATCATTAAACGGTTGGACCAGACTGAGAGGGCGAGGATCTTTGACGGCCTGAATCAATACGAACAGTCCGAACTCCTGAAAGGCCTCACAAAAGAAGAATCATCCTCCAGCGTGGAAAGCATCCTGTCAGGCCAGTTTCCCAAGTCAATCGATGAAGAATTAGAGCAATACGGGTACAGTTTTTTTGCGAATGAATCTCCCAATTTCCAGGCCCTTACCAATGTCCCTGTGGGTTCGGAGTATATTATAGGGCCTGGAGACGGCTTTACAATCTATGTTTGGGGCGGCGCTGAAGAAAGTTATAATGTCACGGTATCAAGAGACGGAAATATCATCATCCCGCGGCTTGGCACAATTAATGTGAGCGGGCTCACCTTCGCCGAAATGAAGGCCTTTCTAAGCCAGAAATTCAAGGATTATTTCAATGAATTCCAGATGAACGTAACCATGAACACCCTTAGGACCATAGAGATATTCATGGTGGGCGAAGTAAAAAACCCGGGGACCTATTCGGTCAGTTCTCTTTCAACCATCATCACCGCCCTTTACAGCACGGGCGGCCCGTCAAAAAACGGAAGCCTCAGAAATATTAGTCTTATCAGGAATGGAAAAACCGTGGCATCCCTTGATCTTTATGATTTTTTTATCAGGGGCATAAAGGATAATGATGCCCGTCTTGAACCGGGCGACACCATTTTTATTCCTGTAATACAGCCTGTTGCTGGCATATCAGGTTATGTTAAACGCCCTGCGATCTATGAGATGAAAGGAAGCCAGACTATTAAAGACCTTATAGAACTTGCGGGCGGCGCATTGTCGGTAAGCTACCTGCAAAATGTGGTCCTTGAAAGGATTACAGACCATCAGAAAAGAATCGTTAAAAGTTTTAATATAGACCCCGGGAATGCAGGGACTGATAATGAACTGAATACCCTTTTGCTGGACGGGGATCTCATCAAGATCTATCCTGTGAATGATAAAATGCACCAGGTCGTTTACCTCCAGGGGCATGTCAAATATCCCCGGGAATATGAATTCAAGGAGGGAATGAAGGTCCTGGATATAATTCCTTCCTACAGTCATCTTCTTGGCGAACCATACCTGACCACTGCGGAAATCCTTCGCGAAATGCCTCCGGATCTCCATACTGAGACAATCAAGTTTAATCTTGACGCATTGATGTCCGGTGATGAGACCCAGAATCTTGCCCTTCAGGACGGGGACAGGCTGATAGTATACAGCAGGTGGGATAAAAAGGACCGGCCCAGGGTCACAATTAACGGCGAGGTAAGAAATCCCGGCACATATGACCTGCTCGACAATATGACTGTAAAGGATTTGATATTCACCGCCGGCAACCTCACCGACAGGGCATATACCGATCATGCGGATCTCACAAGATACGTTGAAAGAAAAGACAGCACCGAATCTATCATAATTATATTCTCAGTCTCAAAGGCATTGCAGGGTGAAAAAAATGATAATGTAATACTGGAACCGGATGATGTCATTAGCATCCGCGGCGTCCCTTCCTATTCCCAGGCCTTGCAGCGCAAGATTACCCTGGAGGGTGAATTCGTTTTTCCGGGAGAATACTCCTTTTCCGAGGGAGAGCGGCTTTCCTCCGTGATCTCAAGGGCCGGGGGCCTTACCGAGGATGCCTATCCTTTCGGGGCGATATTCAAACGTGAAGCCGTTATGGAGACGCAGAATGCCAGTTATGAAGAAAACAGGCAGCAGCTTGAGAGGGATATCGCGAGTCTCACAGCTGTAGCCGCAAACAGTTCTCTGGACAAGGAGGACCTGGCAACAGTTCAGGTATCACTGGCAGAAAAAAAAGACACGCTGGATAAACTGGAAAGGACTAAACCGACCGGACGGATGGTTATTAATCTGGACAAGATAATGTCGTCTCCTTCCTCAATTGTTGATGTCCAGTTGAGGGCCGGAGACCATCTTACCGTAGCTAAGCGGCAGGACTTTGTAAACGTTTCCGGGGAGGTATACAATCAGACCGCCCTTTTATACGAAGACGGAAAGACTGTGGATTATTATCTTAATAAAGTAGGCGGCATTACGAAAAGGGCTGCCAAAAGACAGACATATATTGTTAAGGCCAACGGAACCGTCATCAGCAGACAACAGGGCAGTATATTAGGCATCGGCCTGTGGGATCAGGGGAACTCCAGGTGGTCGTTTGGAGGATTCGGGTCCATAGAACTTGACCCCGGCGATACTATATTAGTGCCGCAGAAAACGGCTAAAATTAACTGGCTTAAAGGCATAAGTGATATTACCCAGATCTTATATCAGATCGCGGTAGCTGCACATGTGATCCAGGATTTTTAGGCGCTTCGGCTAAGGTTCTCCCGGCCTTGGTTATCGTTTTCCTAAAGCCCTGTCAGAAATTGAATCCATGCTGACAGGGCTTTTTCCCCAGTGTCTTCTATTATTTATTCCTAATCCTTTCGGAAAGGAAGGTATACCTTTTCATTATCCTGTTGTTGTTGATCCCGGCGGCAAGGGCCTTTTTACTGCCTACAATGACAACAAGCCGCTTCCCCCTTGTCACGGCCGTATAAATCAGGTTTCGCTGAAGCATTACATAATGCTGGCTGAGCAGAGGCATCACGATCGCCGGATACTCGCTGCCCTGGGATTTATGTACAGAAATGGCGTAGGCAGGGCTGATCTCGTCCAGTTCGGAATAATCATATTCCACATGATTCCCGTCAAAGTTTATCAGAACTGTCTGACCCTCAGGATTAATATCTTCGATTCTTCCTATATCACCGTTAAACACATCCTTGTCGTAGTTATTTCTGGTCTGAATCACCTTGTCATGAAGCTTGAAGATCCTTTCGCCCCTGGCAATTGAAACCCCCGATCTGTTAAGGATGTCCTGGAGTGTCCTGTTAAGGTTTTCTGTGCCGGCTATCCCCTTATGCATGGGCGAGAGGACCTGTATGTCATCAAAAGGGTCAAGAGAAAAACGCCTCGGTATCCTGGTCGAGACAAGCTCGGTTATAATGTCCAATGCCTTTTCCGGATCCTCCTGTTCGATGAAATAAAAGTCCTCAAGCTCCCCCCTGCCCTGGATTAAATCCGGCATGAGCCCGTCATTTATCCTGTGGGCGTTTACTATAATCCTGCTTGCCGCGGACTGCCTGTAGATTTCTTTGAGTTCAACGACGGTAACTGAGCCTGAATTTATTATATCCCTCAGGATACACCCCGCTCCTATCGACGGCAGCTGGTTTACATCGCCTACCAGTATAAGGACGGCTTTGTCAGGAACGGCCTTAAGCAGATTGCTCATCAGGACAGTATCTATCATGGAAGCCTCATCAATTATGAGGACATCGACTTCAAGGGGTCTTTCCCTGTTTCTCTGAAAACCTCCATTCTGTCGACTGAATTCAAGCATCCTGTGTATTGTCTTTGCAGGGTAAGAGGCTGCCTCGCTCATCCTTTTAGCCGCCCTTCCGGTAGGGGCGGCAAGAAGTATCCTTGCCCCCAGCTCGCGATATATCCTTAAGGCTGCATTAATGATCGTTGTCTTTCCCGTCCCGGGTCCGCCTGTAATGACCAGGACCTTAACCGTAACAGCCTTTTCCACTGCCTCAACCTGTTTCAAGGCCAGATCAATTTTTATCCTGGCCTGAACCCACTGCAGGGCCTTCCCTCCATCAATCTTTCGAATATTGCTGCTGGAATCAAGTATCCTCAAGATGCTCCCGGCGATGGCTGTCTCGGCTGCATGAAACCGCGAAAGATAGACCGCCCGGTTGTTCGTATCACATTTGCCTGTCTGGCTGCTGATGTCTTCAATAATGAGCTTTCTTTCTTCAACAAGGGCGCTGATGCCACTGATGATTATATCCCTCCCGACTGCCAGGACATCCATGGCCTTTTCTATCAGGGGCTCATAGGGATAATAGACATGCCCCTCTTCAGCAAGCTGATTCATTACATAAATCAGCCCGGCTTCAGCCCTGGCAGGGGAATTGCTGTCAAAACCAAGCTCCCTGGCAATTTTGTCGGCAGTGCTGAAGCCTATCCCGTTTATGTCCATGGCCAGCCTGAACGGATTTGAGGTTACGACGGATATGGAGTCATTGCCGTACTGTCTGAATATCCTCGCAGCGAACCCTGGGCCCACACCATGTGACTGGAGGAAGATCATCACATCCCTGATCTCCTTCTGGTCCATCCAGGCCTTTCTTATCATTTCAACCCTTTTTGGGCCTATGCCGTCGATCTTCTCAAGGTCTTCAATGCGGTGTTCAATCGTATGCAGAGTTTCATTGCCGAATTCTTCAACTATCCTGGCGGCCATCACCGGACCGATGCCCTTGATCAGCCCTGACCCCAGATATTTCTTGATTCCATCAACGGTTGCGGGGGATTTGACATGGTGGGACTCAACCTTGAACTGGCGCCCGAACCTGGGATGATTGGTCCAGTATCCCTTTACGGACAAAATTTCTCCGGGGGCGGGAGATATGACATTGCCCACTATGGTAACAGGATCACTATGGCCGTGAACAACCAGCCTGATAACCGTATATCCAGTCTCTTCATTGGAATAGGTTATTGAGTCGATCTGGCCTTCGAGTTCCAGCCTGGCTTCATCTCCTGAAAAAACCTTGGGATCGTGTGGAAGACTATTGTGATTCATCAAAGGTCACAGCCTGAAAGGAAGTTTTTTATTGATTGAGATTCCTTCAAGATCAATGCTCACATCATAGGCAAGCATCTCAACGCCGGCATCCTTTGCCTTTTCCAGTTCCAGGCCATATGCAGGATCAATATGGCGGGCAGGCCTGAATTCTCCGGCATCCATTCGCTGAACAAGATAAAACATTACTGCCCTGTTTCCCTTGGACACCTCTTTTTGGAGTTCCTTCAGATGCTTCAATCCCCTTGTTGTAACCGCGTCCGGGAAATAGGCTATGCCGTCCATCACGAGGGTGCAGTTTTTTACTTCGACAAAACACTTTTTTTCACCCCGTTCAAGAAGCAGGTCGATCCTGGAATTAATCCCGTATCTGACCTCCGTTTTTATACGCTTAAATCCCGAGAGTTCCTTTATTTTTCCGGCTTCAATGGATAGTTTAACAAGTCTGTTGGGAACTCCGGTATTAATGCCGACCAGGGATCCCGGCATTTCTATCATTTCCCAGGTATATTTCAGTCTTCTTGAAGGTGTGTCGTGGTATGAGATATAAACAGTCCTGCCGGGTTCTGAACAGGTCAGCATGGTTCCGGTATTGGGGCAAAGGGCTGTGACGACCCCTCCATTGCCTAATGTTACATCCGCCTTGAAGCGCTGATATCGTTTGACAAGTGAGCCCCTTATGAGCAGGGGCCATTTCAGCCGATCCCTTTTCAGGCCTCGGCCATCTTCATTTATCCGCATTTTGTGAAGCCGCAGAAATGGCAGGTCATGCAGCCTTCTTCAAAACTGATAACCATACCGCATTCAGGGCATGTCTCACCAAGAAGGCTTTTTTCATTTTTCGGCGCCTTCTTTATATCCTTGCCTTTCATATATCTGTTCTCCATAACACGGCTGATAGCGTCGGGGATAGACAGGACAAGGCCGTCCTTTTGGAATACAGGGTGCTCGCCGCCTATCCCCTTCAGCTGGTCAACAATCTTCTCAACCTTGACCCCGGAGCGGAGCGCGAGGGAGACCAGGCGTCCGATAGCCTCTGTCTTGGCGGTTGTTGACCGCCCTGATTTTCCGATAGTGGCAAATATCTCAAAAGGCTGGCCATCCATTTCAGTAACCGTCACATAAAGATTGCCCATGCCTGTTGGGATCTTGGTAGTGAATCCTTCCAGTGTCTCGGGCCGGTCCTTGACATCAGCCATGGATGAAACCTTCTTTTTCTCCTTATCCTGAAAGCTCAGGACCTGGTTTTCCTTGCTCCCGTCCCTGTAAATGGTTACGCCCTTGCACCCCAGCTTGTAGGCAAGCACATAGACCTTTTTAACGTCCTCTTCCGTGGCATCCTTCGGAAGATTTACGGTCTTTGAAACGGCATTATCGGTGTACTTCTGGAAGGCGGCCTGCATCAGGACATGCCACTCCGGCGTGACATCGTGGGCTGTTACAAATACATCCCTTACATCATCCGGGACATCCTTCATGTGCTTCACGCCGCCTGACGCGGCAATACGCTCCATTAACTCACGGGAATAGAATCCCATTTCTTTTGCAGTCGTTTCAAAATACTGGTTTACCTCCATCAGCCTGTCATTATCCATTACATTCCTTACAAAGCTGAGGGCAAACAGAGGCTCTATCCCGCTGGAGCAGCCGGCAATGATGCTCAATGTCCCTGTCGGTGCGATTGTTGTGGTGGTGGCATTCCTGCAGGCGGCATCTTCCCTGTCCTTGAATATGCTTTTATCAAAATTGGGGAAGACACCCCGCTCACTGGCAAGGTATTGAGACGCCAGGTGAGACTCCTTCTGGATAAAACTCATTATCTCTTCCGCTGTCTGGAGTGCCCTCTCAGAATTATAGGGTGTCTTGAGCTGATACAGCATGTCGGCAAAACCCATCACTCCGAGCCCTATCTTGCGGTTGCCCTTAACCATCATGTCTATCTCCGGAAGAGGATATTTGGACATATCAATAGTGTTGTCAAGGAATCTGACGCTCCACCACACGATATCCTTTAAGCCCTCATAATCTATGGCCGGGTTTTCATCATTTTTAATCACATATTTGGCAAGATTGATGGACCCCAGGTTGCATGCCTCCATGGGAAGCAGGGGTTGTTCCCCGCAGGGGTTGGTGCTCTCTATTGAACCAAGGCCCGGCGTGGGATTATCCCTGTTTATCCTGTCAAGAAAAACGATCCCCGGGTCTCCGTTGTCCCATGCCTGTTTTACAAGTGATTGGAATACATCCGCGGCGTTTAATTCCCCGACCTTGGTCCCTTCCCTCGGGTCTATAAGGTCATAGCTGGAACCATCCTTCAGTGCATCCATAAAGGGATCAGTGACTGCAACGGAGATATTGAAGTTTTCCAGTTCCTTATTATTTTTTTTACAGGATATAAAATCCATGATGTCCGGATGATCGACCTTAAGGATGCCCATGTTGGCCCCCCTGCGGGTGCCTCCCTGCTTTACCTGTTCAGTGGCGGTATTAAAAATCTTCATGAACGAGATCGGGCCTGATGCGATTCCGCCCGTTGTCCCGACCCTGCTGTTCTTGGACCTCAATCTGGAAAAGGAAAAGCCTGTCCCCCCGCCGGATTTATGGATAAGGGCCGCATTCTTAAGGGAATCAAATATCCCTTCCATGCTGTCCTCAACAGGAAGGACAAAACAGGCCGCCAGCTGCCCCAGACGCTGTCCTGCATTCATAAGGGTAGGTGAATTAGGAAGAAATCTGAACTCCGTCATCATGCGGTAAAATGTCTCCTCCACCTTTTCAGTCTGGGAGGCGTCACCGTAGTTTTTTTCAGCCATTGCGATATGATGCGCGACCCGCTTGAACATCTGTTCGGGTGTTTCAATAACCTTGCCGTTGCTGTCCTTTATCAGATATCTTTTCTTTAACACCATCCTTGCATTATCGGACAGATTGAGCTCTTCCTTCAAAAATAACGAGCCGTCCAGTTTTATGGGCCTTGTCTTGGTAAGCCCGTGCTCTATCAGCTTGGCCTCTACAATCTCTTCCAGCAGGGGCATCGTGATGGTCCGGAGTTCCATCTTAAGTATCTCTTCCCTTAAGGACCTGCTGATATTAATGGCCTGATCACTGTTCATGGGGCTTTCTTTTCTAAGCTGATCTGAAAACAGGTTGTCATCCCACCTGTAAGCAGATAGATCATAGGTGCCTTTTTCAGTAACGAGTATCTTGCCGTGCTGAGCCATGAGGTCCTCCGGAAAATTGACCAAACAGAAAATTTAATGAAATAATTGTTTTTGCCGTTAAATCATACCAACAGGTAAGGTTGAGAAATGTATAATAATACTTACTGCAAAACCCAACATGCAGTCGGACATTAAATGCCTTAAACACAAAAGAAATAGATATAAAAAAATTCTATTTCTTTATTATATATCATGATGTTGAATGGAACGAATTCTAAAGTACAATATATTGTATGTCAACAACAAATATATAATCAAGAAGATTCTTAATGGAATTTTTCAACGGCAGCAGGATAATAGCAGGATATTTCTTAAAGGAAGTGATTAATATGGCAAGCCTGTTAAATCTTATCCCAAAAAGAGAGAACTTATTGACGACTGACGGCTTCGATAGATTCTTTATATTCTCATGTCTATACTCAAATTTTTATTTCCGCTGCCCGAAAGGCTTCTGGACTCTCTAATCAGTTCTCCCCGGGTGGTGTACGTATCCCCCACCCCTGCTGAATTGTCCCTGATTATCCACGCTGATCCTTCCCTGTTCATTTGGAGTTCCGAATCGCGGGACTCGGATGACTCCTCGACTGCCTTAACGATTTGAGAATCTTCTTCCTTGTTAATCCTGATTTCAATGGGATTTATGACCGGTATTGCTGAAGAGATATCTATCGACATTGCCTATTGCCTCCATGTTTGGAAAAAAAAACCTGTTCCTGAGGCAGGGAACAGGTTTTAAACCGGAATAGTATCGATCTGCATCCGGATTTTTTAATCTGGAAAAATCCGGATTGTGTCTTAAATGACCCTCTGTAAGAGTCCCGATTTAACTCTGCAACCCCGCTATCCTATCGATTACCATGGACTTAGACCGGAGGTTTTGCGTCCCTGCCTTTCGGAAAGTTTGCCCTTAAGTTTTAGACTTTTGTAGTCGTCTTTGATATCGGCATGACGTTGAAAAAACTTTAAAAAAATTTTAAGAGAATCGCTGCAAATGTATTGTCTGGCTTGACTTGATACCCTATTAGTGCTAGCGTCAAATAAGTTCTAAAGATCGTGGTATTACTCAGCCGGGTATTCACCACAAACGGTTTTTTCACAATATAGGCAGATCAGTTGTCTAAGGCTATATAATATAAGATTTATTGCGGGAATAAATCCCCGGTCATAATGCGGAGGTTAAAATGTTTGGAATAGGAATGCCGGAACTCATTATCATCTTAATTATAATATTAATCATTTTTGGCGCAGGGAAGCTTCCGGAGATTGGGGCCGGCATAGGCAAAGGCATAAAGAATTTCAAAAAGGCGACCTCAACCCCGCCTGAAGAGATCGCGGCAAAGTCAAAGGAAGACGATGACGATCAAGATGCATAGGATCAAAGTCATGGGACCCTGCCTCTGTCGCAGGCAGGGTCAGGTTATCTATTAAAATGGGATATCATCCTCAGGGATGTTCACCGGCTCTTCAACGGGGAAGCGTTCGGCGGGCGATTTAGCCTCACCGCCTTCCTTTTTCGACGCCGATCCGAGCATCTGCATGACAAATGCATGGATCTCAGTAGTGTACCGTTTATTCCCATCCCTGTCTTCCCATGACCGCGTCTGTATGCGGCCCTCGATATAGACCTGGCTGCCCTTTTTAAGGTACTCTCCACATATCTCTCCGAGACGGCCCCAGGCCACGATCTTATGCCATTCGGTCTTTTCCTCTTTCTGGCCGTCCTTGCCGGTCCATTGGTCCTTGGTTGCCAGAGAAAAATTGGCGACTGCAGAGCCTGAAGGTGTATATCTTATTTCAGGGTCAGTCCCCAGGTTGCCCACCAGAATTACTTTATTTACACTTGCCATCTTTAACGAACCTCCGATTTTGTAAAAAATGCATGAAAAGGAAGATTATTACACGGTTTGAACGGGGGTTTTTCTGTGAACCGTCATCAAGCGACACCCTTCATCTTGCCCGATAAAATCCTGCGATATCCGTTGATCGGACAGGTGCAAACTATCATATTAGCATCATGCAAATCAAGGGGCATTTAAGAGAACCGCCATATTGATTCAAAAAGGTTCAGCAGTCGACGTCTGCCGGCCTTAAATGGCACCCCCATGGCCATTTATTATTGACTCAACTGGCTGTACGCGGTAAGCTATTGTTAATTCATTAATAATTACTTCTGGAGACCTCATGTTGAAAGTAATACCCCTGGGCGGTTTAGGTGAGATCGGGCTGAATATGATAGCGCTGGAGCATGACGGATATATATTAGTCATTGATGCAGGACTCATGTTTCCGGAAGAATATATGCCCGGTGTCGATATGGTTATCCCTGATTTTCATTATCTGAAGGAAAACAGGGAGAAGGTGCAGGCTCTTATACTTACCCACGGCCACGAGGATCACATCGGCGCCATCCCTTTTCTCCTGAAAGAGATGGACATCCCTGTATTTGGCACCAATTTCACCATAGAACTGGTTAAGGATAGGCTCAGGGAGCATGAGATCCTTGACAACGCGAAACTGGAGAAGGTGAGCGCCGGGGAGATGCGAAGACTCGGCCCGTTTTCAGTCGAATTTATCCATGTAAATCACAGCATAATAGATGGGGTAGGCCTTGCCATCAATACACCTGAAGGGGTTATTATCCATTCAGGAGACTTTAAAATCGATTACACCCCGGTTGACGGACGATATACCGACCTCAACAGGTTCGCCCATTATGGAGAGTCAGGGGTTCTCGCCCTGCTTTCTGATTCGACCAATGTGGAAAAAGAGGGATTTACACTCAGTGAACGCGATGTAAGAAATACGCTGGAAGAGATATTCCTGCACTGCGAGGGGAGATTGATCGTTGCCGTCTTTGCCTCCAACATTACCAGGATCAGGCAGGTTATAGACCTGGCAATAAAATTTAATCGGAAAATTGTATTCAGCGGAAAGAGCATGAAGGCAAATATAAGGATTGCAGTAAATGAAGGCATCATTGAACTGCCGGGAGATATCGAGGTTGGAGAAAGGGCCATCAGGCTTCTGCCTGACAATCAGGTGACTATTATTACAACCGGCAGCCAGGGGGAGCCCATGTCTTCCCTTACGAGGATGGCCCAGAACAGGCATAAGGATGTATCCATTAAAAAAGGGGATACGGCAATCCTTTCCTCCAGGTTCATCCCCGGGAATGAAAAGGCGATCACATCCATAATCAACAGTCTTTACCGTATGGGCGCGGATGTTATATATGAAAAGGTCTCCGCCATCCATTCCTCCGGCCATGCATACAAGGAAGAGCTCAAGCTTATGCTGAACCTCGTAAAGCCGAAGTATTTCATGCCTATACACGGCGAATACCGGCACCTGGTAAAGCACGCGCAGCTTGCTGAAGAGACCGGGATCAAGAGGGAAAACTGCCTGATCATAGAGGATGGGGATACGATCATCTTTGAGGGCGGAAATGCCTCGACAGGAGACAAGGTCCAGTCAGGAAGGGTGCTTGTTGACGGGAAAGGCGTGGGGGATATCGGCGAACTTGTGTTGCGGGACCGCAGAAAGCTCTCCGGGGACGGCGTTGTTGTTGCGCTCCTTGCCGTGGACGAACACACCGGGGAACTGGCCTACGGGCCGGAGATTATTTCGAGGGGTTTTGTATTTGAGGACCAGAGTGGTGCGCTGCTGGAGGAGGCCAAATCCGTCGTGATGGAGGTCCTTAATGAGATAGAAAGCCCTGCCCACATAGACTGGACAGAAGTGAGCCCTGACATCAAAAGAAGGCTTAAACGATTTTTCTTTAAGGTTATTGAAAGGAGCCCCCTTATTCTGCCTATTATTATACCTGTTTGAGGTTGACCTGGGGCTGTTTTTATCGGATTATAGGATAATTTGATTCCTGCACAGCAATGTCCGGTTAAGATCTTGCATTAGCCAACACCCTTGTCATGGGAGGTCCATTTTTTAAAATTAAAATGGATAACATGCAAAGAACCGGCAAAAGGTGGTGTCAAGCGGGCGGGTATATATTGAGATACGTGTCGGGACCTCTATCCCTAAAAGCTGTTGAGGTCCCTTTCCGCCCGCTGCATGGGCTTTATACCTGGTCCTCAGCAGGCCGCCCATTTTAATTTAAAAAAATCGGGCCTCCCATGACCAAAATGCCTGATTTTTCTCTCTGCAAGATCTTAACCGGACATTGCTGAGTCCTGCAGTGTTTGAATGGAAAAGGAATACCGCATAATAAAAAACAGAGAACCTTAATAACTGAATAAACCTTGAGCGAAAAAACTAATAATAAGGACCGATCAAAGGGCATGGCGTCCCATCCGGCTGCCGAGATAAAAGGCGTTGTCTTCCTTTTGCTGGCGATTCTTCTTGGTGCAAGTCTTTTTTCCTACAATCCCGACGACTCCCTGTTCTGGATCAAATCCGGTTCAGCAGGAGAGGTCGAAAACCTGTTCGGCATAGCTGGGTCACATCTTTCAGGATATCTCATCTACCTTTTAGGGTTATCCTCCTTCTGGCTGATTATCATCTTTCTGTCCATCTCCGTCCTGTCGTTCATGGGCCGTCCTACTCTGCCCCCGCTAAGGGGCATAATCGCCATCATCTGCCTTCTTGTCTCCTTTTCGGGGATCATAAGCCTTCAGCTTCATGAAGAGGCGCGGAGCCGGGTTGGAGAGGTGCTTAGCGGGGGAATTACAGGATATTATATCGCGATCCCCTTTAAAGGGTTCATGAATTTCTTCGGGGCCAACCTGTTTCTCTTCGCGGTTTTTATCATATCCCTTATGCTCTGCACCAACATCTCCTTCGGCTTCATCTTTTCAAAGGCATATTCATATTCAGTTATCAACTTCAGGATACTGAAGGAATATTTCAACAAAAAGGCAGAGAAGAAAAGGAAGAGGAAGGCAAGGGTCCAGTCGCTTCAGGAGCCCCCCAAAGAGAAAAAGCCCGTCAGGATAGTTGAGCCTAAAAAGGAGCCGGTTGTCAAAAAACCTGAGCAGGAGTCTTTTCCCTTTATGCACATGACAGGGGATTTCAAACTGCCTTCCCTGGATCTCCTGGATGACCCTCCTGCAAGGGAGAAATGGATGGAGGTCCAGAAGGAAAGCCTGGAGATGAACGCCAGAATCCTCGAGAGAAAGCTCGCTGACTTCGGCGTCCATGGAGAGGTTGTCGAGATTTCACCCGGGCCTGTCATTACAATGTACGAATACAAGCCTGCCCCCGGCATAAAGATTAGCAAGGTGACCGCCCTGGCAGATGACCTCACGCTTGCACTGCGGGCACCGAGCGTAAGAATCGTAGCGCCTCTTCCCGGAAAGGCTGCAATAGGGATCGAGATAGCAAATAACAAGCGGGAGCATGTATACCTGAAGGAGGTCCTGTCTTCACAGGATTACAAGGATTCCAGCAACAAGCTGACCATAGCACTGGGGAAGGACATCACCGGCGCCCCGGTTATAGCGGACCTGATGAGAATGCCTCACCTCCTTGTGGCCGGAGCCACAGGCACGGGCAAAAGCGTTTCCCTTAACGCCATGATAAACAGCATACTTTTCAAGATGTCTCCTGACATGGTCAAGATGCTGATGATCGACCCCAAAAGGATAGAGCTCTCCGTCTATCAGGACATCCCTCACCTCCTTCATCCGGTTGTGACTGAGCCCAAGGAGGCAACAAGGGCCCTGAGATGGGCAGTTCAGGAGATGGAGAGGCGATACATGCTGCTCTCTGACAGGGGAGTAAGGAATATAGAGGCCTATAACAGGAAGGCGCTCAAGGTAAAGCAGGCGACTGCCATGGGCAAGGAGGAAGGGGTCGGAAAGCTCCTGCCCTATATAATACTTGTTATCGATGAGCTGGCTGATCTTATGATGGTCTCATCCAGGGACGTGGAGGAGTCAATTACAAGACTGGCGCAGATGGCAAGGGCCTCGGGAATTCATCTTATAATAGCCACGCAGCGCCCGTCGGTGGATGTGCTGACAGGGATAATAAAGGCAAATTTCCCGACACGTATCTCTTTCCAGGTCTCCTCAAAGGTGGATTCAAGAACCATACTGGACACCATCGGCGCCGAACACCTCCTGGGGGAAGGCGACATGCTCTTCATGCCGCCGGGCGTAGGCAGGCTGACCAGGATACACGGCGCCTACATATCGGAGGAGGAAGTAAAAAGGGTGACGGATTTCCTGCGCAGCCAGAGGTCTCCGGATTATGATGCAACAATCGTGTCGAGCGTTGCGCAGGACGAAGAGGCTGAAGAAGAGGAACTTGAAAAGGATGAAAAGTATGAGAAGGCCGTTGATCTGGTGATACAGACCGGCCAGGCATCCATCTCCATGATACAGCGAAAACTGCGCGTCGGCTACAACAGGGCGGCGCGGATGATTGAGATAATGGAGAAGGAAGGGATTGTCGGCCCCTCTGACGGCATAAGGGCCAGGGATGTCTATGGACGAAGGGAATAAATTATGAAGAATTCTATAAAAAAGCTTGCTAATATATGGATTTTTTTATTATTATGCATAATCGGTTTTTTATTCCATGCAATGGTTGCCAATGCCGATGACCAGTTGTCTGCCATACTGGACGGCATCCTTAAAAGGTACGGAGACCTTAAGGGCATGTCCGTGCCATATAAGAGGGAGATTATAACAAAATCCATGGCAATGCTGGGAAATGAGGTTAAGGCGGATGCTGCGACCGGGAAGATACTTTTCACGCCTCCTCACTACCTGGCTATTCAGCAGGTGACGCCCGGCAAAGAGACCGTGACAACGGATGGCCAGACCATATGGTATTATATCGAGGCGGAAAAAACCGTTTATGAGTATCCCGCGGATGCCCTGGGGAAGGAGATAAGGCTTCTCAGCGAGATATTCAGCGGGCTCGGCAAAGTCGGCGACAGCTTCGATATCATGCAGTCTGCCCTTGAGGATAAAAAGGATTATCACCTGAAGCTGGTCCCCAATCCGGCATGGGAGGATGTGGATTACATCGATCTCCTTGTGGAAAGGGCCGGTTATAATATCCGCGTTGTAGAAATACATGACCTCATTGGAGGAACAACCAGGTTTACCCTGGATGAGCTTTCAGTGCGCAAGGACCTGAAAAAGGAAGATTTCAGATTTAAGGCTCCATCAGGAGTCAGGACGATTAAAGAGGGACAGTAATCTCTGCCCCCGGGGGAAAGCCCTTAATGTTAGGCAAATTCATCAATAGGCCCAGCGTTGCTGTTGATCTCGGGACTGCAAATACCCGCCTTTATTCCTGTGAAAAAGGCATGATCGCGGAAGAACCTTCAGTGGTCCAGATGATCAGCGGAAATCACGAGCCTGACTCCCCCGATAAACTCATCGATTACCTCAACAGCCGATTTATCTCATTCCCTCTGAGGGGCGGCGTTATAACCGAGGCGGACAAGGCGGTTACACTGCTGAAGCCGATGTTCAAGCGTATCAAGACACTGCGCGCCCCCGTATCCCTTGCCTGCGCTCCGACGGACAGCACTGAAAAGGAGCGGAGGCTCCTCTCCGAGGCCATATCAAACGCCGGCGCCTCCCATGTAGCCATTATCCCGGAACCCTGGGCAGCGGCAATAGGCGCCGGCATTGACATGGATTCTCCCAATGCACAGCTGCTTATAGATATAGGCGACGGCGTCACGGACATGGTAGTTATCAGAAGGGGGGTGCTTGTCTTCACATCGGCTATAAGGACCGCATGCGGCGACCTCCACAAGGCCGTGCGAAGCGCAATAATAAGCCGTCATCGGCTCTCGCCATACCATAGTGATATAGAAAGATTAACCTACGAGATTGACGGCATACTCGAGCCGGGCGCGCTGTTTGATGATCGGCCTGTCAAGGTTGAAGGAATAGACATTATAAAAAGGCGGGAGGCCGTTGTCGAGGTAACACGTCGTGAAATCATCAAGGCCCTCGAGCCTGTGATATACAGGATGCTGCGCATGATCCAGACCGGCGTGCAGAGGCTTTCTGAAAAGACACTTTCCGAACTGCAGGATACGGGCATCATTCTGACGGGAGGGGGCAGTTGTATCAAGGGTATGGATAAACTGATAGAAATGAAGACAGGTTTAATGACCAGGATCGCCGATGATCCGACTCATGCCGTTATAAACGGAGCGAGACAGACCCTTGAATACTGGAAAGAAAAGAAATCATGGTGGAAGGAAATCACCTGGCCTCTGTGAATTTTATCTAATCCCCCACCAATGCGTCCGCAACCATTGATGAAAGAAACTTCACGTTAACCCCCAGTTTATAATGATCATTGATATTGCTGAGTTGGGTATGGCAGTTCTCGCAGGCCGTCACCAGGGTTGCAGCACCGGTCTCCCTTATCTGATCCGCCTTTACCCGTGAGGACTTCATACGGAAATCCAGTGTCTCCTCTCCAAGGGCCACCAGCCCCCCTCCTCCGCCGCAGCACCAGTTCATCCTAGGATCGGGCGACATTTCCACAAAGTTGTCCGCAAGGTGTCCAAGTATATATCTGGGCTCATCGATAACGCCGCCGTTTCTCGCCAGCTGACATGGATCATGATAGGTCATAAGCCCTGTAAATTTGGACCTGTCAAGCTTTACCCTCCCTCCCCTGATATAACGCGCATGGGCTTCAGTGATTGAACTGACCTTGAAGGGCAGGGACTCCGCCATCTGTTTCATGACCCTGAAGGCGGTCCCGCATTCGCAGATGCAGACCTCCCTGACCCTCAACCGCTTAGCCTCTTCGACTATGCGGTTCATAATCAGGGTGGTCCTTGTGGGGTCCCCCATAAACGCACCGAAATTGACCGCTTCAAAAAAGCTCAGGGTCCAGTTTTCCTTTGCCGCATTAAAGACTGCCGCTGCCGGGACAATCGAGTGAGCGCCGGCAAGCGCCACATAGAGAAGGTCCGCATCCTGCACACCAACAGGGATCGCCGCTGCGCCTGCCTCTGTCTGCCATTTCTTGACTACCTCAGCCTCCAGATTCCTGATCCCCTGCAGAAAGCCTTCTTTAAAGAGCTCAAATGACTTTCCCTTTTCAATGGACATGTCCGCCAGCATAGTCAGGATCTCAGGCTCCATGCTTGCGCCGATGAGAATGAACTTGGCTATGGACATGACCATCTGCGTGTCTATGCCGAAGGGGCAATAGGCCATGCAGCGACGGCACCCTGTGCAGGAATATGCAGCGTCGTACAGTTCAGTCAGGCTGCTTTCGTTCAGTTCTTTTGCCTCTCCCAGGGAAGGCCATAGCTTTCCCCTTGCCTTGAAATATTTTTTATATAGGCGCCGAACAAGTTCATGGCGAGAAGCAGAAATATATTTGGCCTGCCCCATGGAGACATAGACATGACACGCCTCCACGCATACACCGCAGCGGGTGCATGTCTCCAGATAGAACCTCACGGCCCTGTTAAATCTGCCCTGAAACAGCTTAAGAAGATCATCGCGGGTTTTTTCTTCCATGGTTAGCCCCTCCTTATTTTGTTCATGGGCAGGGATAAAAACGAATGCATTGCCTGGCTGAAGGGAAAGAATATCAGGAAAAGATTAGCGAAAAAGATATGAAGGACAAGCATGAAAGAATGCCCCGAAGATGTTATCTCATAGGGCAATTCAGGCTTTAGGGTTAAAAGGCTGAAAAGATACTCCCTGTAATTATCAACGGATATTGTATCATAATAATACCACCGCCTGGCCCAATCCATTTCACTTCCGAAAAAGACTGTCAAAAAAAGCAGAACAAGAAGATAGTAATCTTCAGGGACCGATAATTCCCTTACCGGAGAGGAAAACCTCCTGAACAAAAAATATAATAAACAGATTGAAAGGATGAGCCCTATAAAACCCTTCCCGAGAAATACCTCATGAGGAACAATCTGAAAAACTGCAAATCCCCGGATCAGTTCCAGATGTCCTATTATAAGAAGCATGAAACTGATGTGGAACAACATAAGGAAGGCCCACAGCAAGGGTTTGTGCCTTAATACCGTCGGAAAAAGGAAGGTGTCATAAACGGCCCATAGCCATTTGGGCCGCTTTTCAGGAAAGATCTGCAGTTTAACAGTGGCGGCCGGTTCGCGGAATATCTTCACCAGTCTTGCAGCGGTCCCCAGGACAAACACTGCAAAGGCTATATACGCCATAGGTATCAAGACAAGATAGTAAAGGGTTTCCATGAAGACCTCCTTAAACCAAAAAAGGGGGAAGCTCGAAATCCGAATGTCGAAATCCGAAGCAATACTGAAAGAGAAAAATTTAAATTCACAAACGATACGTTAAACTCTTAAGGCTTTTATTTTAAGCATTAGAATTTTAGTTTTTATATCTGTTTCGTATTTCGGGTTTCGGGTTTCGGGTTTATAGATGAATCGATTTACCACAAACAAAACCCTAAGTCGGGTTCCATTCAAATCTTGTTTTTTTACATGCTGTTAGGCTTTTCGTTTTATGTAGAATTTAATCGTTTTCCCGTCCTGTTCCGTCTTGATAATCTCATTGCCGCTTGTCCTTGCCCAGGCAGGAAAATCCGCCAGGGACCCCGGGTCTGTTGTTATTGCCTCAACCACCTGCCCCACCTCGACCTCCTTAATCCCCTTGCTCACCTTCACTACAGGCATAGGGCACGGCATCCCTTTCAGGTCCATGGTCTTTGTGATTTCAATATCATCGCTCATTTTCAATCTCCTTTTTAATTAGTTTTAAACTGTGAACTGTGAACCGTGAACTGTGAACCTGTTAAATGAATAATTGAATCCTGCTGTCTTTTGCCTCTTCAAGAAACTTTGCCACGCCGCAGAACGTTATGTCCTTGTAATCTATCATCTCCTCACGCTTGAATCCCATAAGGTCCATGGACATCTCGCAGACAAATATGCGGACGCCCAGCTCCTCGGCCATCTCAAGCATCTGCTCCAGGGAGGCCACGTTTTTCTTTTTCATCAGGGATTTCATCATGGCAGTGCCCATGCCGCCCATGTTCATCTTGGATAGTTTAACCTCGCAGGTCCCCTTAGGGAGCATAGCCCCGAACATCCTGCCCATAACATCCTTCTTCCCCGCCTTTTTCTTTTTATCCCTCAGCACCGGCGTTCCCCAGAAGGTAAAAAACATGACCGCCTCCATCCCCATGGCCACTGAGCCGGTTGCTATAACAAAGGCCGCAAGGATCTTATCCAGGTCACCGCTGAACACCACCATGGAGAGTTTATTGGATGGTTTCGTCTTGTCCATAGCCTCGATCTTCGATCTGATCTCAGCAACCTGGGACTCCAGTGCCTTGATTTCATTGATTTTGATATCGGGATTTGACATCTTTGACCTCCATCTGCATATTATAATATTAACATAGATAGATCGGATAATGGCCGGCCGATCTTTTATATATGACGTCATAAGTATTGCAGCATCTTCTAATCTGGATACTCTGGAACCAAAATTCCTCCCCCTCTTAGGGGGAGGCTGGAGGGGGTCTTAAGACATCGATGAAGGAACACCTTAAAAGACCCCACCTTAATCCTCCCCTGAGAGGGGAGGAGACTAATGCTGCATTATATTAGACGCAATGTATAGTTACAGGTAAGGATAAAGAAACAGTAAAACAGGTTCTAATCTGGAATAGTCTATATTTTAATTTACTTTTGGCATTAAAGCTAATAATTATTATATCAGGAATCAACCCCATTTGATTCTAAGGGCATAATCAGCCTGTTCGAGGTTAAATTTTCACATACAAGGGTATATTACCTGTATTTTTTATCGAGGTAAAATATGAAACCAATTCTACCGGAATTAATCGACCGATTTATTTCCCTTTTTACAAGGTCCCCAAAGATGTCACGGCTGATCTTCGCCTTTATTCTCTTTAATCTGAAAATAGTCCTCAATCTAAAGGCAAGATTAAGCACCACATTCAGAGGAAGGCTTGGCGAAAAGGAGTTTACAGCCCAGATTAAAACAAGGGACAACAGGACAGGAAGGTATTTCACCTTTAAGGGTGGAAGGGTTATCTCAAGGGGAAAGGTTATAACTGATCCTGATATTGTCATAATCTACCATGACGCCGCCCTGGGTGCGAGGCTCATGACACCCTGGCGGAGCCAGCTGGAACAGGTGAGCGCCCTCAAGAGCTTTAAGATAACCATGTCGGGGCCTGACGAACTGACATCATGGTTTATGGAGACATTATCCCTGATGCTGACCGATGGTGTCGAATACGGCATCGATCTTGGAAACGGCGTTAAAAGATATGTAAACGGCTCAAACGGCGGGCCGGTGTTTGTGTATGTAAAAGACAATAGAATTCTTCGCGTTACACCCATTGAATTTGACAGTGAAGATGCTGAGCCCTGGACCATCGAGGCAAGAGGGAAAAAATTCACGCCCCCCAGGAAGACCACGCTTTCACCCTATACCTTTGCCTCTAAATCATTGATCTATTCTAAGGACCGGCTTCTTTACCCCATGATGCGCGTGGATTTTGATCCCGACGGTGAAAGGAATGAAAAGAACAGGGGAATCTCCGGTTATAAGAGAATAACCTGGGATGAAGCCCTTGATATAACGGCCAATGAGATAAAGCGCATGAAAAGCGTCTATGGCCCGGGAGCAATTATGAGCGGGACAGGCTCCCACCACCTCTGGGGCATACTGGGTTACTGGCTGAGCAGCCACCGCAGGTTCTTTAATTCGATCGGATGGACGCCAATAATGCATAATCCCGACAGCTGGGAGGGCTGGTTCTGGGGAGCTATGCACCACTGGGGAAACAGCATGCGTTTGGGCGCCTCAGAGACCTATGGAACGGTTGAAGACCTTCTAAAGGACTGCGAAATGATCGTGTTCTGGTCCAGCGATCCCGAGGCCACGGCAGGCGTCTATGGGGCCTTTGAGGGGACAGCGCGCAGGCAGTGGCTGAAGGACCTTGGCATCAAACTTGTGCACATCGACCCCTTTTACAACCACACGGCCGCACTCTTTGAAGGGAAATGGCTGGCCCCCAGACCTGCTACCGGCAATGCCCTGTCCCTTGCCATTGCCTATGTCTGGATAACGGAAGGCCTCTATGACAAAAAATATGTAGCGGACAGGACCGTCGGGTTTGACCAGTGGAAGGAATATATATTGGGGAGAGATGATGGGATACCAAAGACCCCTGAATGGCAGGAGAATGAATCGGCGATACCTGCAAAGGATGTCAGGGCCCTTGCCAGGGAATGGGGGACAAAGAAGACCTATCTCGCGGCCGGAGGCATCTCAGGTTTCGGAAGCGCGTGCAGGTGCGCAACAGGCAATGAGTGGGCCAGGTCCATGGTCTGCCTCATGGCCATGCAGGGGCTTGGAAAGCCGGGCATCAACATGGGCTGCCTGCAGCAGGGGACACCGCTTGATACAACCTTTTATTTCCCAGGCTATGCAGAGGGCGGCTTATCCGGAGATCTTGAGGGCACCGCAATGGCGGTTAATCTCTATCAACGCGCGCCGCAGCTCGCAACCATGAATACTGTTATGCAGGCCGTTCCAAGGCTTCGAATACCCGAGGCCATACTTGATGGCACGACCTTCGGCTATCCTGCCAATCCCAAGACAATTGAAGGCCAGTTCATGAAGATCGGTTATCCTGCTCCGGGCCACTCGCCGGTAAAGATGTATTACAAGTACGGCGGCTCCCACTTCGGAACAATGAATGACACAAACCGCTACGCCAGGGCATACAGGAGCAAGAATCTCGAGTTTGTTGTCAACCAGTCCATATGGTTTGAAGGCGAGGCAAAGTTTGCGGATATCATCCTGCCCGCCTGCACGAATTTCGAAAGGTGGGACATTGGGGAATTCGCCAACAGCGGCGGCTATGTGGAGCATGGATATACCCAGTGCAACCACCGCGTCATACACATCCAGAACAAGTGCATTGAGCCGCTGGGGGAATCAAAATCAGACTTCCGGATATTTCTTGAACTTTCAAAGAGGCTCGGGCTCTCTGCCGTATTTTCCGAAGGCGTGACAGAGCTGGACTGGTGCAAGCGCATATTCGACGGCACTGACCTCACGGGAGTGATATCCTGGAAGGACTTCCTGAAAAAAGGCTACTATGTAGTGCCTGCACCAAAAAAAGAGATGCGGGCACCTGTGTCCTATCGGTCTTTTGCAGAGGGCAGACCCAAGGACACACCTGAGATCTCTCCACTTCCGGCGGACTACACGGAAAATTATGGGATGGGCCTCCAGACCCAGTCAGGCAAGCTGGAGTTTGTCTGTTCAAGCTTGATGAGGTTTGACCCTGATGACCCGGAGAGGCCTGTAATGACAAAGTATATCCCTGCATGGGAAGGCCATCACACAAGGGAGCTTTATGAAAAGTATCCCCTGCAGCTGATTACACCCCATGCCAAGTTCAGCTTCCACACAATGTCGGATGCAAAGGACAGCATAATCAATGATATCACGGATCACCGTGTTCTCATTGCCGGCTATTACTACTGGATAGTCAGGATCAACACCCGTGATGCGGATGCAAGGGGGATCAGGGAGAAGGACCTTGTAAAGGTCTTCAACGACAGGGGTGCGGTTGTGTGCGCAGCACAGGTGACTGAGCGTGTACCTCCCGGCACGGTGCACTCCTATGAATCCTCGGCCAAATATGACCCTGTAGGCGAGCCGGGCTATTCCGTGGACAGGGGAGGATGCATGAACCAGCTGACGCCTACAAGGATGATGATCGAAAAATCCCATAGCATTGCCGCCAATTCATGTCTTGTTCAGATAGCAAAATGGCAGGGGGAGGCAGAGATAAAATGAAAAAATGGAACATGATTATTGATATCGAAAAGTGCGAGGACTGCAACAACTGCTTTCTTTCATGCAAGGATGAGCATGTGGATAACAGCTGGCCGGGCTACAGCGCCCCTCAGCCCCTGCACGGGCAGAGGTGGATGAACATAATGAGGAAAGAAAGGGGGCAGTATCCCCTCATTGATGTCGCCTACAGGCCCACCCCCTGCATGCACTGCGACAATGCCCCATGCATTAAGGCGGCGAAGGACAATGCTGTCTACAAGAGAGATGACGGGATAGTAGTCATAGACCCTGTCAGGGCCAAGGGACAGGAGACGATCGTCAAGGCATGTCCCTATGATGCAATCTGGTGGAACCAGGAAAAAGAACTCCCTCAGAAATGCACACTCTGCGCCCATCTTCTGGACCAGGGCTGGGAAAAGACCAGATGCGTCCAGGCATGCCCTACAGGAGCCTTGAGCCTGGTAAAGCTGGAAGACCAGCAGATGGAAGAGATGGCTAAAAGCGAAAACCTCGAAAGGCTCCTTGACAACAAGGGGACCTTGCCGCGGGTCTATTACAAAAACCTCTACCGTTTTGAAAAATGCTTTATAGCCGGCAGTGTTGCCTTTGAGCACAGCGGGATTACGGACTGCGCAAGTGGCGCTCTTATAAAGCTCTTGAAGGATGCAAATCTGATCAAGGAGACCCTTACAGACAATTTCGGCGACTTCAAGTTCGACGGCCTCGATGAAGACAGCGGCAGTTATACTATTAAGATTTTGTTCATGGACAAGGAAAAGACTGTGAATGCGGATTTAAAATTGAGTCTGAATGTGGGGGTGATAATTCTGTAATCCCCGATCCGTCGGATTTCGAATTTGAAAATAGGGATTTGCTTTTTTGTGAAGTTATAATAGAAGAGGCAGGGTCTAAAACCCTGCCTCTTTCATTTGATTGAATTAAACACTAACTTTTCGAAAGGAGATACGCTTTTTCTTGTTGATTAATTCTTCTTGAATTTCCTTCTTCCAAAACTTGCGAGTCCTATCAGACCTGAACCAAGAAGAAGCATGGTTGCTGGTTCGGGAACAGGATTGGTATTAGAAGTGTTAACAAATGAATCACTATCGCCACCATCTATCGCTTGAACATGAAGACCCATTCGGAGATCGGTGTTATTTATAGCTGTAATAACATCAGCAAAGCTTTTGCCTACAAGCAAAGAACAAATAATCTCAAGCGATTCACCCAGTTTAATACCGTTATCTGCCGTGGGTGAATTTGAATCAGCGTTAAGCATTATAGGTTCCTCTACTCCATTGCCTGTTGTAAAGAAATTTATTGTATTACCTTCTGGCAGATCTCCTGGTTTAGCATCTTGATTAAAAGAAACACCACTACTACTAGATGTTACACTTATAATTTCAGCCAATAGTACAGTTGGACCGGTCGTAATGTTAATGACTCCATTATCATCAAAATATATATCGCAAATTGATGATCGAATTGTCCCAATGTTTGAGAAAGTGAATAATACCTTGTTTGATCCAAGGTCTGTGACATCTACAAGAAATTGACCAGCAACATCATCAGCCAGATCAGTATTATTTGATATGTAAGTAAATCCGAATTGGTCAGCAAAAGCTGGAACTGATATTAAAAATAAAAATAATAACATGGCCATTAAAATCGGTAATTTATTTTTCATAAGCGCTCCTTCCCTTAAAATTGTTTATATCGATACGTATCGTCTCTTTACAAGGCAAATATTATGCCTGAAAAGAGTGTGAATTTTAAATAATAATGTCTGCAATAACAATGGGTTGAGATGAAAGAGAAACAGCAGCATCAGGAGTGTGTAATCTATTGCTATTTTGATATGTAATTTATTGCCAATCAATGGAAAGGGATTACATAGGTAAAGACGGGGTATAGGGCACAGGGCGCATGGCGCACCCGCCTTCGCTAAAGCTATGGAGGGCAGGAGGTGAAGACGAAAGACTGGATCCTGCGATCATCCAGCCGCCGCAGGATGACAGCTCAGCCGCTTGTCGCTGTTTCGTCCAGTTTAATCGCACATGAGACTGCGATCGGATTTCAGCTGCAGAGCAGCGAAATGTTAATAGATTTTGGAGGTGATAGATTTTATAGCTCCGGAGGAGCGGCATGTTATATATTATATCTGATTTGCATTCTTTTTATTATGCCGCTCCTCCGGAGCTAAAATTAAATTGCGATTCACCTGCTATTAATATATCGCGCCTATGGCGCTATATTACGGTAAAACAAATGAACTCTTATACAAGATAAAAGAAAATTAAGGCATAGGGCGCAAGGGGAAAAAGGTTTAGATGCTATGATATCCTTTTGCCTTTAACCTTTATCCTTTCGCCTTCTTGGACTTATATTTCGAGATGCAGAGAATCCTATTGTTCTCTTTTCTTTTGAATGGATTCCTTAAGCTTTTTTCTTATCATGAGGTAGCCGGCTGCAACAAAGATCATGCCGACTATAAATACGGGGTTGTTCTTCTCGGTCATTCCATAGACAATGCCTGATATGCCTATAACGCAGAGGATGGAGATCAGGATCTTTTCTTTTCGTGGCGAGAGGTTCATGAATGTGGTCATTATTGAATTCCTTTGGTTTAAATAAGAGACAAAAAGTCAAAAAACTATATCACGAAAGCACGAAATCTGGAAAGCACGAAAAATCTTTTTCAAATTTATTTCGTGTTTTCGTACTTTCGTGTTTTCGTGATAAAAATTTTTTTAACCTTGAACCTTGCGCCATCTGCCTTGCGCCTCGCTTTTACGTCACACACACCCTACGCACCTCGGAGATATCCGTCATCCCCTTAAACACCTTCACAATGCCGTCCTGCTTCAGGGTAGTCATGCCTTCCTTTGCGGCCTGAGTCAACAGCTCTTCCGCATTAGCGCTCTTTTTTATCATCCTCTTTATTGCAGGGGACCCTTCCATCAGCTCATGTATGCCAAGCCGCCCCTTGTATCCGGTGTATGAGCATGCCTCACAGCCAACGGGCTTGAACATCTTGAGATCCTGAGAATACTTGATGCCTGTCACCTCAAAATATTCCCTCCCGTAATCCTCCACCAGTTCCTGGAATTCCTCTTCCGTGGGGTGATATTCCTGGCGGCACTTGGGACACAGGCGCCTGACAAGCCTCTGCGCCATTACCCCCAGAAATGCATCCGAGAAATTAAGGGGATTTAATCCCATATCCAGCAGCCTTGTAACGGTTTCAGGCGCGCTGTTTGTATGAAGGGTTGAAAACACGAGATGGCCTGTAAGTGATGCCTCAATACCAATTGAGGCTGTCTCGTGATCACGCATTTCACCTATCATTATTACATCGGGATCAGCCCTCAGGAACGCCCTCATGATCCTGGCGAAATCAAGCCCTATCTTTGGTTTGGCCTCCACCTGTCTCAGGCCCTTCTGTGATATTTCAACAGGGTCTTCAGCCGTCCATATCTTGATCCCCGGCTTGTTGATATAACCAAGGGCGCTGTGAAGCGATGTGGTCTTGCCTGATCCGGTCGGCCCGACCACCAGGACAAGTCCATAGGGCTGGGCAATGATATTTTTCATGCCGGCAAGATTGCGTTCACTCAGCCCCATGTCATCCAGCTTCATGGCCCCTGCCGTGGCAAGTATCCTTAAAACGGCATCCTCGAAATCACCGGCAGTCGGGAGCGTCGCAACCCTGAGCTCGAAGGGAGGAACGCCCTTTCTCTTGAACTTGATCTTGCCGTCCTGGGGGAGCCTTCTTTCGGCAATATCAAGACCAGCCATGATCTTGACCCTTGAGAGAAGGCCCCTGGCCATGGCGTTGGGGACCTGGAGGTATTCCTGGCACACTCCGTCCATGCGGAACCTTATTGTTGTCGCCTTTACCAGTGCAGAGGGCTCGATATGGATATCCGAGGCGCTTTTACGATACGCCGCGACGAGGATCTGGTCAACCAGCTTGACCACCTTTCCCGATGCCTCGTCAAATTCCTCCGCATGCTCTTCAGCCTGGTCGCTTTCCTCTTCAAAGGAGATATCCGGTATCACATCATAATCGGTGACATCGCCGGCGGCAGAAACGGATTCTCCCGAATCCTTCCTGTCAAAAAACAGTTTTATATATGCCTCTATATCCTCTTTAATCCCCACATAAAATTTCGTCTTACCGGATTTTAAAAGCGCCTTTACTATGTCGACTTTATTGAGATTGATCGGGTCATCAATCAGGACCTCTATACAGTCCTTGTCCCATCCAAGGGGGACCCAGCGGTCCTGGAGGAGAAATGATTTTTTCAGATTTCTTAACAGCTCAACAGGGGGGACAGCCTCAGGATCATACGGCCTGAAGGGATGCCTGTAGCAGTCCGTAAGGGACTGGCCCACCTCCTGCTTGCTGATTTTCAACTGGTTGACAAGAACATGCTCCACGCTCTGCTTGTTCTTTTTTGACTGCGCAAGGGCCTGCAGAAGCTGATCCGTTGTAACAAGTTTGTTCTTAAGCAGGTAATCGTATTTTGATCCGGTTGCGAACTGCGCTGCAAGGGCATTGGTCCTTTCCTTTATTTCATTGTTTTTCGGATCAATCTGTGCGGCCGTTTCATAAAAATACAGGGCCTGTTCTTTATTGTCTCTTTTTTCCATCTCCAGGCCGAGGCCGAACTTGATCCTGGCAGACTGATCATCTGTGAATTTGTATTTGCCGAAAAACCTGTCCAGTTCCAGGATGATTTCCATTTTGGGGTACAGCTTGAACAGACATTCTGAGACCTCATGAATGACTTCATCCGTTCGGTAATCAAGCGCCAGAACCTTTTCATACTCCGCAACCGCCTCCTTGAGGAGGCCGAGCTCTTTGAAGGCAAAGGCGCTGTCATATATGGCCGGGGCATTGTCTTCAACCGCAG
>Ga0209287_10000262_pt1 | contig 34938 bp, 79 predicted proteins | sample PPLLak3cmMay2015_2_FD_187255 | JGI IMG/M metagenome (GOLD analysis project Ga0209287, IMG submission 187255) | Freshwater sediment microbial communities from Prairie Pothole Lake near Jamestown, North Dakota, USA - PPLs Lake P8 Core (1) Depth... | ecosystem: Environmental > Aquatic > Freshwater... | reverse complement strand
TATTTTTCTACAATCACATACAAAGGGATATATCCATCTACCTTTGCTTTGTTTGTCGCCTTCTCTCGCGCTTCGGTTTTATCTTTCGCGTCAACCGTAAACCGAAGCACCATTCGCTCGTAGGTTTGAACTTCTACTTTAATCTTCTTCATTATCTTCGCGGCGAATAGTAGTTCGAATTTCTAGTTCCTGCACATTACGCTTTTGTGCGCGATGCTCCTTTCGGCGGTCCTGTTCGCGCGCCCAACTGCTATCACGATCACGACCATAAACATCACGCTTGCTATAAGTCTTACCCATTTTTTTGCTCCTTGTTGCAGTTTAGCCAAATGTTCAATGCTTGCTGACGAGTGATTGTGTTTCCAGATTTTCTAATAATTTGTTCCATTTCCTTTTCAAACTTTTCGCGATTTTTTGTTTGTCGTTCAAACTTGGTCGCTTGCTTAATTGCTAGTTGTTTGAAAAAATCAGACACTCATTACTCCTTTTGTTGCGATTGGTGGAACGGAGGAGACTTGAACTCCTGACCCGTGATTTAAAGGACCACAGCTCTACCATCTGAGCTACCGTTCCTAATAATTTCGCCGGTCGTGCCGGCAAAATCTTTACTTAACTTACCTTACTCTCTTAATTTTACATCATATACTTCGTGTCCAAATCCAACCCACCAAGGTTGAACTAGCCACTCTCTATAGTAGAGCGTAACTCTCTTTCCACGAAGGTAAAGCAATTTTTCTACTACCTTTGGGTCATTGGTGGTAAAGGTTTCAGTATTACGATCAACTCCCATTTGAAGTTTATATTGGAAAGTATTAAAACACAAACCACCTTCTGACTCGCTAACAATTACTCCGTCGGCTTCGCCAACTTGATAATTGGGCATGAACCCAATATACACTACTGAAAAAAGTAAACAAGCAAATATTACAATGGTTACACCGCCTTGTTTTACTAGAACTTTCAAATAATCACGATATACATGCTCATCATAATGTCCCTCAACCATTGTAATCCAGTTGATGAAAATAATACCAAGCAAAACCATTAGCATTACAAACACAAGAACTGAACTCAACATTGTTTTTTCCTTTCGATTAGTGCCGGTTTTCTAAAAAATCAGGAACCGGCAAAACCCATTGTGGCGAATATACATTTCACTTAAAAATATCCACATCTTTTTAAGCTAAGACGTGTGTTTACATGTACGATTTTGATTGCACGACCAACCAAAAAAGCGCGTCATAAAACTCTAGTGCTAAGCCCTAACAGTTCTATGTGCGAGTTAGATTTTCAGCCTCCCACTTTCTGTGTGCCCTTTCGGCCTTTGTTGGTCCCTTGCGTTGTTTCCTATATTTTTTATCACTTAATTCTTCTCGGATATCCTCTGCGTCGTCTCGCTTATTGAGGATTCGTTTCATTTGGCACAGATACCAACGAGCAGCTTTCATTGTGGTATCAGGATCATCGAACCCAAAAGAAATCTTACGATGAACTGCTTTATACAACGCAAGAAGGCTTTTAGTGCTTTTTTTATTTAATTGTTCTTGTGTCAATAATACCATATTAGACTCCTCGATTAGTGGCGGTTATGATTATAACGGCAAACACCGCCAAACCCGTTCGTTATTGGCGTCACCCGATAACAACTAGCGCGATTAGACACCTTTACGGTTGCGCCATTTTTTTCGATTGGTGCGGGTAGTAGGATTCGAACCTACACGAGCTTTCGCTCGGGAAATTTTGAGTCTCCGGTGACTACCAATTACACCATACCCGCTTATGATTTGTTTTAAGATGGATTTGTAACATACTTGATAATCAGCCATGCAAGTAATATTGACACTTCAATGCCGATAATAAAACCCACAAAAAACATTATCATTACTTGCTCCTTTTTACTGGCCCATTCAAACTCCACACACGAACTCTGGGGTCACGAAAATCTACGACATAGTGGTAATGTTTATATTCGCAAAATTCTCTTACATCTTTCCAGCAATTACCGTGTATGTCATATTTACACAACTCAAAAGCAAGATATATGTTTTCAAGATGTGTGGAGTAATTAACTTTGCCTTCTGCGCGACGAACAATTTTTCTATACTTTCTCTTGCTTTTCTTGGTTCCGCCGCGGGCACCCATTTGACACAAAAAATTTCTAGTTTTAAGGTTTTCTTTTTTGGTAAGCATTGTATTTTTTGGTTACTAGAGTGTGGTTCGCACTCGTTCACCAGAAATAAATAATTTTATAGCCCAAGGAACCAGCTATTACTTTTGCCTTTCAGCGATGTTAATAAGTTTCTGCAAGTGGGTTGGATACTTTGTGGATTCCGGTTAGATGGTGCTCCTACACTGTGCAGGACTATCATTTAATGGTCTGTAAAATTAAGCCACTCGCCCTCACTACTAATAATCTCTATTGAATTTATCCGCAGTAATTAAACCTATTCAAATTCAATTATTTTCGTGCCAACCCTATCACCGGCAGTTTTTTCTTGCAGAAACTTATTACTTTTGCGGGCACTTCCACAAAATTTCGCGACCCTCTGTTACTTGCGAACATCCGGCCTGAACGCGCAGAGTGTCTTGGTAACTGTCAAAAGCATAGTAAGCAATCGCTATACCAGCAACCACAGCCGCGAGCAAATAAAACATATTGTCCTCGCTTAGCTTCACTTGTTGCTCCTATTTTTACGACGCCGGCTCGTCTTTCCCTTTCGGGTTCCACCTCTACGATGCCTAGTAGACTCCATGTTTACCAAAGCAATGTGGTATTCTTGACTTGCTTCTACGCTAGCTTCTAAAGTCAGACTATTATCTTCCGCAGAACCTTGAAAGCCTAGCGCTGCGCCTTGACGATACACTCCGTTTTGCTTATAGGCTCCAATTGTGTCTTCGTTAATTGGCGCAGAAGCTTGCGACAAAGAGCGTGTAAACCTTGCCCTAGCTGCCTTGCGTTGGCTGTGGTCATCTTTCAACCACTTACGCCACGTATCGGCACTAGAACCAGCAGTAGGAGGCTCTACATAAAATTCCTTGGCCACAAAAGAAGTATCTTGAATAGAGTTTGTATCATCTTCTGATTTCATAAAAACCTTTCTTGAATCGCGACCCGAGCGCGCAAAAAAAACTTGACAACGCGAAAAACCGCGATATAAAAGCCAACAGGCGTTGAAAACCGCGAAACAATCAAGCGTGTGTATTAAGAAAGCTATCGTAGATTAAAACCACTAACTCTAACACTACACCATAAACGAATAACTTTCTTAACTCCTCTGCATTTATTGCCCTCTGCGGTGTAATTTTAACAGGCTTGGAACTGACTAGCAATCTGTTTAGTTGCCAGGCTACATTATTTAAAGTTGATAGCAACACCTATACAAAATTCGCGGAAAGCAAAGTTCTAGTAAGATGCTCCAAAGCTTTTCTTACAAATTCTTTGGACATAGTTTCAGTATCACAAAACAATTGTTTCTTTTTGTAATAAAAAGTTAGCTCACCGAAACCAATGTCTTTTGCTCCCCAACGAATAGTAAAACCACCATCGTTATGTTTGTTTGCTTCCCAAGAGTTTCCTACCTCAACATAGGCAAATTCAGGATTTCTTACATTACTATCTCTGAGTGCCATAGTGCTCCCTATTTTTGTTAGCCAGCCAAAAAATGGCTGCGGTAGTTAAAGACCCAATCAATGCACCAAGAAAAAAGCTAATCACTTGGTTTCCTTGGGCACAATCTTGGTTGCTGAAACAGTTGCATAGCCAGCATCCCGCAGCTTTTGAATGGCCAGCATCATTTGGTCTTCACCTTCGATTTCAACGGCAAACTTTTCCAATCCTACCTTACTATCTTTTCCTACAACTTTATAGCTAGTCATATGTTCTCCATTAAGTAGTTAAAACCAACGCATACGCCAAAACAAAAACTCCAACAAAAATTAGCGCTGGCAGTAAAAATCTAAATCCACAAACAAAAAATGAAAACAAAATGTCAGAGTATTTCATTCCCAGTCTTCTGTTCCGTGGCCCACCGGAAACTGAAAATCATCCGGGTCCGCAGCTCCACTAACCAAATCACGAACTACTTTCTTGTTTCCGTTGCGATGAGACTTACGATCTTGCTCCTTGACAAACGAACGATCCTTACGGAAATTATGCGGATTATCCTTGCGAAATGTACGAGCCACTTAAAAACTCCTGGGTTAAAGGTTAAAAGGAAACTATACTGCCAAAATTGTTAATAATTTCAATGAGTTAAAAGTACCGATGGGGGGACTTGAACCCCCACGAGGATTAACCTCAGAAGATTTTCCTGCTACTTCAGCTTTCGCCGCCTCTTAAAGAGTTCGTAGTCTGGACTATCCCTTTACCATGCCTTACGGTTTAGGTAGGAGCCGTCTAGTCTCTACACTTTCCTAAGTAATTACTTAGGCTTAGCTCGGGATTGGCAGTTAAGCGTTCCCCGAATTTGACTCCCTACACCCATAAAGTTTCCTAAATGGGGCTCAATTTCTCAAGTCTTCAGTGTCTGCCAATTCCACCACACCGGCACAATTTCAAACAACTACTTAATCAAACACTTCATCCTAAAAATTTCCCTCTCAAGTTCCTCAATTTTATCCGCGTCTTCAAAAACAGCATCGGCCACACACGCAGCTATTTGCGAGCGGTAATGTGCAAATCAGTGGCGCTGCCCCAAATAACACGATCGCCGCCAGCACAATTGTTTTGGATCCAGCGACGACACGCAGCCAACCACAAGCCACCCTTATCGGTATAGTTGCTCATTATTTTGCCTCTTTACGTCAAAAAAGAACTGAAGTCGGCCAAAACCAAAGACTGGCCTAAGGTGAGTGTCCCAATCATCAACCGCTAAACCAAAAAGCAAATCATTATTTGAGCTATGGTTTAGTACAATGTTTGGTCCACCGCCTGGCATAACAATACTAATAAACTTATTGGCTCCTTCCAATTCATAATCAAACGAAACATTTGGAAAAAACTTACTTACGAAATGATCAGAGACAAAGTCCAAAAATTTATTACCCACTACGAACTCCTATAGTCGGACACTTACAGAGACAAACTCTTGCTCAACCGGCGAAGAGCCTGGTTTAGTTACCCACACACAATCAAAAGGTTTCAACCAACTAATTATGTGTTTTTGTTCTGCCTCAACTAATACGTGGTCTCCGATGGCAAGAGAAACACCAACATCGTCAACTACTCGAACGAAACCCCAATTATTCAGGATTTTTACGTTGCTGGGAATAGGCAACATACTAGATTCAACGAGCAAACTTAATTGTGTTGTAGACATTTACTTAAACATAATAAACTGGGTGTGGGTTAGTTTCATCAGTACAATAATCGCATGTTAACCTTGTGTTTCCAGGGCAAAAAAATTCCATTTTAAAGCGACAATCACTAATCTTTGCACACCAATTGCGGGGCGCACAAAAATTTTGTTCTCGTTGGACTACTAGTTTATGAGAACTTTTCGCAGTAAGTTCATTATTTACTGATACTGCATCTGCAAACTCATCTTGTATTATTTCATCCTCTATCTTTTTCCAGTAATCAAAATTTATACCAACAAACCTCACGGTTCCTATTGCCACCCAGATATAGACTATGGCAAGCGTATAGAATGGAATATCAGAAAAATATAGTAGAAAGAACATTACTAAACCTATACTCTCAGAACATCAGGTTTGCCACAAAGCTTGCGCCGCACACATACCTCAATTTCTTTTTCTTTGCGGAAATTCTTCCGTAAATGCAATCAATATTACCGCAATCATACCATAAAGTGTAACAAACAACCAAATTGGAACACCTAAAAAAATACAACAGAAAGAACATTGTTGATCCTCTATTCGGTGACCCAACTATTTTCACAGTGTGGGCAGTAATAATATTCAGTATGAGGGCAGTGTATAATAATCTTGGTTGGAAATTTTTTACCACAATAGGGGCAAAAATCATTTACGCCAATTTTATTATCTGAATATACTTGTTTGTTTTCCATTTTTACCTACAAGGGTTACTAATTTTATTGAATTGCCTGACAGACCAGCCACCAAGCAATTCTGTAAAACTGTCAACCTACTCAAGAAACCCAGCCAAAAACTTCTTGATACCAGGAGTAATCTGCGGCACTACTGCGTGATACTTTCCAAACTTCTTTACCATTTCATTAAACTGCAAAATGGTAATTTCCTGGTGAAACAAAGACTTCCCAATCAAGTCCAAAGATTCCCAGGAAAGTACAGTGCAATCAACCACAGGCTCCCAGTCCAACGTCAAGTCAAAGCGCGTCCCAAACTCGGACGCAATAGCCATGTACTTCAATCGCCGGGCAGAGTCGCGTGAAAATTGGGGCGCGGTCAAAAGCACGGAAGCCATCCACTGCGTAGTCCTATGACCTTTTTCAATCAAAATCCCAATAGCATCATTCTTCGTCATTCCCATATCACTTCTCCTCAGTAGTGAGAATTTTCAACTACATTTACCTCATAAATTACCAACCAAGCATCAGAATTATTGATACGTTGATCAATAAAGTTGTTATCGTTTACTTTTGGCCACTCAAAGTCACCCAAAGCTTTCATCGTCTTATCATAACGATAATCATAAAAAACCTTCGTATCTGGTTTGTGAGTTGTTTCCATTTCTCGCAAAACATCAGATTTAAGCGGCCAATGTACAAAATAAGATTCAAAATTGTGCTGGGTGTCGTCGTCACTCATATTAGAAAGAATAACTTTGAAAATCTTCATTCAACTCTCCTCACAAAAATCATTTTCAAGACTTGCTACGCATAATTGCACCTATCGTAGTTAGTGTCGCCGTTTGGGTGTCTACCCTTAATTCGATAATCTTGACACGACGAACATCAAGACTACCTAGCTAGCCATTAATCCTAATGAAAATGCTAACTCGTTTTCACTAGACCCTCTGTATTAACCGTGTGCACCAACGGTTTCCGGGCTTGGGACCGTTCAGTTTTAACTTGGGCTACATTACTTGGCTTTTAAAGATTAAGCCTAACTCTTTATGCGTCAGCTTGGATTAAAGCACCACCAGAAACGGTTTCTGTACTCAGGGGCAATCCAGTGCTCACTAATGCCAGTGAACTCAACAGAGTACAAAACTGTTTCGAGATTGGCTTTCAATACTTTATCAACTTCACTCAAAGTATTGGAAGTATCCTCTGAAAAATTGGCCACTAAACCAATACTTTCCGCTCCCACACGAATCGACTCAAACCATGTCCTCGTGTGCAAATACGCAGAAATCTCATACACACAATCTACGTCATGATTTTCCAACCAACACTCGATTGAGTTTTGAACATCAGCAACATTGAAATAGCAACGAATCATAGCCAACACATTATCCAAATGTTGCTGAGAACAGTGATTGGTTGGAATATGCTGCTTAGTGAGAATAAGAATTGCTAAATTTTCCAAAGTGTATAGAAAATCATTGTTCTTGTCACTTGTTAAATATTTTTGCACGGCATCATTGGCAAACCTTACAAGTTCTTCATCAGGCTTCCACTCACTCATGCTAAAACCTTTTCCTTTTCGAGACGAAAAATTTCCCAATTATACCAACCAAACTCAGGCCGCGCAACTTGAATAAAATTGCGGTCACGGCGATTACGCAGATAACGATCCTTAGTGTGATTAAACTCTTCCACTACCTTACGAAGGTCATTGCGCACAGAGTCAGACATCAATTGCTCCGTTGGTTAAAAAATTGTTGAAACTTCCCTCTGCATTTGATGGGCTTGGGACCAACTGACTTTTAGTCAGGCTGCATTAAAGCGGAGTAGGATGGGCTCAAACCATCATCTCCAGAACCATGCCTGGTATTTTACCAATTAAACTACTACCCCAAACAGAGAAGGTTCCATGTCAATTCATGGAAGGTGTACCCAGAGCTAAAAATTGCTCCAACCTTCTCAAATAATATATACCAGTCTCTCTCCCTATTCACGCTTACTGGCAGAAGGTGGAAACAACCCGGAAGAACAAAGTGACAGTCCATTTTTTGTGGGTCAACCGTCAAACACGACCGTTAGACAGGCCCCCCCACTCTCATCTGCCCATAGACTGCCTATCCGGACAGATAGAAGTTGGCAGCTATAATGATTTTCGAAGGACTGAGCTGTCAGCAGTCCTCGTTTTACGTAAGACTAGAACTCCGGAGCCTTTCGGCAAAGATGGAATTACTTACGAGTTTTCCATCTAAATTACTATTTGGCGGGAAAGGAAAGAATTGAACTTTCATTAGCTGATTAACAGTCTGCCCTCCTAACCTTTGAAGGACTTTCCCTGCGATTTGGTACCTCGCCCCGGTACCGCCCCGGGTTCAATAGCTTAAAAGGCTATTGCTTCACTTTAAAGCTTGCGAGGTATTGGCGCGCTTGGTGAGACTCAAACTCACGACCTGCCGCTTAGGAGGCGGCCACTCTATTCAACTGAGCTACAAGCGCATAAACTACACAGCTACAAAACTTACTTCATTGTCAGCAAAAATCTTATCACCTTGATCGTTCCACGTAACACTACGAACCAGAACAAAAGGCTTGACATTGGCCTTCTTTAGTGACGCAGCCAAGGCAATGACCAGGTAAGTCGGACCGTCAATCACCGCTTCATCTGCCTGTGCAAACAAAGCAACGTTAGTCAGACCCCAAACACGAGCCTTCAATTCGTGAGCAAAGGGTAGATGATTAAAAGTCAAAAGACTTCGAACCAATGAGTGTTCTGCTTCCACACAATCTTGGCCCAAATTTTCAACGCAAGTCAAATTCAAACGCACTTTATACTCCAATTTGCTTCGTGAGAGTCAATCCAACCAAACCATTTTTCGTCGAGAGAAACTACTAACACTACTTTTATACCCCCGAAAAGTTGATTCCTCTACTAAGTCCGTGTTCTTTGGTGCGATTGAACGCTCTTTTTGGGTGAGGCTCAATAGTGACAACTTGATTTGTATGAGTCATTTTGGGTCTCCAGTAATAGTTTTTATTAGTTACTGTAATTTTTATTACTACAGTAACCGTAAAAATTACTACTATTCGTCTTTTTTCATACACCCAATCTTTTCCCTTAGAATTTTAAGATCTTGGATAATGTTTGTTTCAGACATCATAGCATAATGATACTTTGCTGCCTGAGAAGAAAAATGTTCTTTTTCTTGAAAATCAGTTGTAGTAAGCTGCAACTTAAAACACTTTTCTGCCTTCTCAGAATTTTCCTGAAAACACTTTTCGTACTTTGTGATAAGCTTATCAAATTCCTCAGTCAAAGTCTGCCTAATACTTTTAGGCTTAGTGTACAACATGCTAGCCGCGGACTGCACGATTTTCTTGCGCAAAGCAAGGCCCAATTCTCGGGCCCGTTCAAGTTGCTCAGAAGTCAGCACTGGTTTCTTGGGAATAAACATTAGGGAATCCTATTCAGCAACTCACGAGCCCTACCGATAATACAATCTCTGCTGTGCCGTTCATTGTCATTCCCACACCAAGGACATTCGTATCCATCAAGTCCATTGGGACTAGTAAAACGAATCCCGGGAGTGTCAAGAAGTTCCTCGATACATTCTTCCAACTCAATGTAAGTTGGTGCCTTGGTAGAATTTGCCGCCAAATCGAGGCAAGCAATTTCTTCCTGGGTTTCCTCTGCTGCCTTTTCGAGGTCTTGAATGATACCAATCAGAGTTTCTTTGCTGAGAGAATTCAAATTCATTTATGCCGCCCCAAAAATTCCAGAACCGAAGGAATTACGCAATTGCTTGAGTGTTCGAATATGTGGTGACAAAACAAACACGTCAAGTCTTTGTGTTCCCCAACATAAAGAACACTAGCGTCAGCCATTTTTCGCAAATGATCAACAGCTTCTGTTTCACTAACCACTGAGTCAGCAAAATCAGCCTGTACTTTTTCTAGCTTACGCGAAAGGTCTTCTGCCATTGCCACCAAAATACTATGGCTAAAATTATAGAAATACACTGGTAGACTCCTTAGTCAGACAATCGATACTGTTCGGTTGCTTCCGGCTCAAATACGCAACAGACTTAGGATTGCTAGGATATACTTTAGCTAGCACCTTACGCACAAAGTCAGACGGTTCAGACCCAGCAATAGCGTAGGCAGTGTCTGAGGAAATATACACACGCAATTTACCAAAAGGAGTAGCGTGTATTTCGGTTGCGCCAGTTAGCAGACCAGGCAAAAAGTCTCGGAAAACATTGATGTCAACCTGATTAAAGAACAAAAAGTCATATTTTCCAAGATTTATTTTATATGCACTAACTTGTTCATAAGCTAAGTCAGGACATTCACTGACCAAACCGCAACGAGCACCCTTATTGAGATGTAATACAACCCTTTCGCCATCAACGCTAATATTAAGAGTTGGTGGAATTTTTACCCCCATATTATCAACCAACTCTTGATCAGAATACCACACAAGCCTATTAGTTTTCGAACTCCACTTTATGTTGCTACACGAACATAACATAGCACACAGTACAGCACCCAAAGTCAGACGCATCATTTCCAAATCCTTACTTGCTCAAAATATTCACGCTGCCACAATTTCTCGGAGGCAACCTTACGTTTGGTCAGCTTGGCTAGGGTCTGCTCGCGCGATGGCCAATCTACCACTCCCTTAGGCAAACACCATTGATAACAATCATTTAGGGAAGGCAAGTCACGGTTCGGATACTCTAAGTCAGCACGAACCAGCAACCACCCAAAACCACGCACCACAACACAAGCTCTTTGGCTTCGGTATCCAGGCAGGTAAACTTCATTGTACGCTGCCGTTGATTCGAAAAATTTGCCGTCGCTCGTAGCAACTCGGACCAACTCTCCCGAAAAAATATGCGGCACCAGTAACCATTGCTCGTAAGGATCCACGACAAACTCCTAAGTCAGACTAAAATCATAGTAAAGTACAAATTGTTCCAGTGTGCATGTCTCGTGATACATACACGCAACACGATTTTTATTTTCCTTCCTTTCAAGACAAGTAGATTGCTTGGAACAAATCACACACGAATAACACTCATTTCCTTCAGCCAAGTCTTCCACACGCAATCCCTTATAATAATCCATCAACCACGCAACATTAGTATTCCATATCTTGTGGCAATGATCACACACATAAGTGCTCTTGTGTGTTTCACGGTCATAGGTTCCGGTGACTTGACCATCAGGACAATTTGGGCATTGGTGTGTAGACATTAGGTGTGGATACTCCAGCCACTCGTAGGCGTCAAAGTACAAGAAAACGTGGGCGCCGAACCGCTACCGTGACCGTCGTGTGAGCCGTGGTAAATCAAACCACCGTTGAACCACCTACGGTAAATTCCAGTATCGTCTCGACGCTCCATAACAAATTCATAGCTATAGGGAGCCCAGTCACGGTACAGCACGCATCGAGTGTTTTCTCCACCAGCGTAATTGGCCAAATAACTTAGACTTTTTTCTAGGTTCTCGCTTAGACCAATACTGGCAGCAAAATCCAAAACCTTCTGATGGTACTGCTCGTCTTTTACGCAAAGCATTACAAAACTCCTAAGTTGGACACTTATACATTATGGCTAAAAAATTCTAGCCAAAAAAATCGGAAAACCAATATTATGCAAACTCAGACATTTTTTGACCATAGAAATAAACACATAAAAACCTATCAATATTTTTGTGTGTTTATGTCTGTAATCAAACAAAAGGAGACACTCATGACTCAAGAATTACACATACTTATTCACTGTGCTCGATGTGATACCTATAAACAATCCAATGAATTCTACAAAAACAAAGGAAGACCCAACGGATTAGCGGCCTACTGTATTATGTGCGAGAAAGACTCACCGCGCAGATACAACACTGGCAAAGGGCAACAAAAAGGTCCAAAACAATCAGTTGGGCCTGTTGGCCCCAGAAAACCAAGGATGTTGGATTTATCTGTTCCCGATGGAATGCTAAAGTGCAAAAAATGCCAAGAATCAAAAACACCAAAAGAGTTTCACAAAAACTCTTCCACTAAGAGAGGATATGCAACTATCTGCAAAAAATGCCGAAGTGTCCCAACAAGACCACGAAAACCTAGACGTGAGACCAACGAAACAGGGCAAATTAAATGCGTTAAGTGCAACTTATTTAAAAACCCAGATTCTTTCTATAATGCAAAAAACAGTTCTGGTAAAAATTCTAAGTGTAAGTCCTGTGTTCTTGGGCACGAAATTATCACCTACTTTAAATCTGACACACACTTAGAGTGCCGAAAGTGTAGAACCATTAAACCAATAGAAGAATTCGCGTCACACGAAACAACCTGCAAGCAATGCAATAAAGTAAAACACTCCCTAGAAAGGCAAGCATATTTAGACGCAAACCCAAAAATTCCAAGGGAACGACATTCTAAGTACAAAAGGCACGCAGAGGAAAGGAATATTATATTTAATATTACTCCAGAAGAATTCAATGCCATTGTTAGTGGTAAGTGCACCTACTGTGGAACAGACCAAAAAATAGGTATAGACCGATACGACAACAATGTAGGCTATATACTATCTAATTGTGTTCCGTGTTGTGGGACGTGTAATTTTATTAAACGCACTATGAGTGTGGCAGAGTTAAAAGATCATTTAATAAAAATGATCACCCACATGAGTTCTACACTTTAGAGCATTTTGAAATTTTTTTGGCGGAAATTTACCCCACCCACCGGCCCTCCTGTAACCCTTTAATTACACAAGACTTTTTCTATAAAATGTCTGTAAACCTCACACAAATTTTGTCACTACATTTAATGCTTTTATTTATCCGCCGGCCTCAACAAGCGGATAGTAAAGGCATTAACTTACTCTACATCATATTTGCTCACGATACTCAAAGCCTTTTCGTCACTTACATCAACACCGCACATACTCTGTGCGTTTGTTTGGAAATATTCAGCGGCAGCAATGAGATTTTCGCTGAGCAAAAAAGTGTGCATATGCGCAGAAAACACCTTGAAAGTCATCAGTGTAGCAAATGCTTGTTCTTCTTCTCCCCGTTCTTCTATATATTCGCGCCACAAGGAAGGCTTAGTAGCGAGCTGTTTCTCCAGAGCCTCAACCCTGCGAGCCAAACTCTCAATCTTGGCCACTAAATAGGTATCAGTCATTAGTTACCCGTGTGGTTGTTAGGGTTTTAAAGCCAAACGATCGCAGTTTCAGGCAAATATCCAACATTTTGTCGATACTGGTTGCTTTAAGAGACAAATTTTTCTCTCCTCGCTGATGGTTTTTGGCATGAATTAAGTAGGTGGTTGCAGGTACTTCCAATACTCTTCCTCAAATTGGTCTACACTTGCTGGGTGAAGCCAACCAAATATATTGATTTCGTAGAGTACGAGGCGCATAGTCTCAGTTTTGGGTGCTGTCGATAAAGTCAATCAGGCGTTGCACCCGCTTAATTTTGTTTTCGTGGGTTTTCATTTCTCCAAGCCCCACTCAACGAAATCAGCCAACCAATTTGTGGTTGTGTAAAGGCATTCGTTGTAGCCTAGATCATCGTCAGGATCGTAGTCTAAAGCATAGGTCAAGTCAGAAGCTACTTGAAAGGCCCAAAGACTGATGTTCAACACTTTGCTTCCTCTCTCATGACCTCGCGACAAATGATAGCCACGTAAGATCCTAGAAGCATTTGGGGATCGAGACTGTAGTGAGAAGAAAGCTTGTTAATCTCTTTTCTAGCTTTTCTGCCAATACGCGGACAATCAGCCAACCAGAGAAACTGATGGGCAATTTCAACAGCCTTATCAAACACTTTCTCATCAACCATAGTAACCTCCTACTAGTAATGAAAAGACAAAAAATAATCGAGATTGTCTTTCCTGAACCGTTCGCAATGAGCTTGCTTTCGCAGTTCGATAGGAGTCAAAAAATGAGAGATTACCAATTCCTTACCGTCTCGGAAGGTAATATTGTTATGGAATTTCCCGTCATCGCTCATACTGCAATCAATGACTGGAACCTTACTAAGGTCTTTCCATGTCTCTGGCTCGATATATTCTGGCAGGCACACACGAAACAAACGCCCATCCCCACCAACAAATTCTACATAAGAATTAAACTTACACTCTTCCAGTAATCGTTCGATACACATAATAACCTCCTACCGTGCCTTACGATTGGCACGACGACGAGAGTTTTTGGTTTTGCGGGAAACACTACCACCGCGCTGATGCCGGGTTTGCTCCATACGCAAAAAAGCCAAGTCCTGTTCTTGGGATGCTTCAACCACAGCTTCATCACCAAAGCCCAGTGAAACGCACTGGGTGTACTTGCCGTGGTACTTGCGAAGCCCAGAACCGGTCACAACTTCGGCGTAGGGAAGGGACCGTGTATGCCGAGCTTTCTCGGCTCGTTCCAGACGGTCCTGTACCTTGATCCACTTCTGCCAGCATTCAATAGAATCAGTCTTTGAGGGAGTTTGCATTTTGTTTAATCCTTTCTGCGTGGGTCCTAGAGTAAAGAAACCCTAAGGCCCACTGAGAACCGATTAAATGGTTCTTACTATTTACCTACACTGCACTACACTCGTCAGGCTCCGCCTTAGAGGGCGACTCACGACTGGTAAAACGAGGCCAACCCATATTTACTCCTTTTCCTGTCTGGCACTAATATAAGCATAGGCCAGGTTTTCTACGGTACGGGCTGGAGCTGCGTTTTCCCACGCCAAATTCCATACTTCTTTGTCAGTATGGCCAGCGTTTTCGTTGATATCTACTCCCAAATGCAAAGCTAATACGTAGTGAATCAGCTCGTGGGCAATAACGTGGTAAGACCTACGCTCACCAGACCTAAACTCTACATCACCCACGACATACATATAACGAAAGTCGTACAATCGTCCCCAATACCCACGAGAGCCATAACCTTCTTCTACGTCAGGGAGCATCCATTGGTGTTTTTTGTCGACAAATTCCAGACGCAGAAAACCGTGTGATTCTATATCCTCGGCCAAATCAGGCAGTTCTATTCCACGTTTGGCAAAGGCATACTCTACGGCTTCGACTGCCACTTCGATCATTGCAGGGTCGATATCATAGCCGTTTTCGACTACACAAAACCCCGAGATAAAATATTCTGTATTTTGGCAAGGATATTCACAAGCCAAACCAAAACAGGCAACCAAACAAAGTGCAATACGCTTCACGGTAAACTCCTATGGGTGTTTATCCTTCTAACTATTTCCCCGGCGAACCAAGAAAATAGGTGAAGGGAGAAACTTAAAACAGTTTCTTACACTGCGCGTTATAAAACTCCACAGTTTCGCTTAGGTCGGCAAAGTTGGCGCTGTCTACAAAAAAGCGTCGCGCCTCTTTATCACACCACAGCACACTATAATACCCAGGGTTTTGGCATTCCAGGACAATCATTTTACCACAACTGGAGTGGCTAGTTACTCTTCCTTTCCAACCAAAAAGATCCAGCAAATCTGTCACTTGTTCTACGGTTAGGTGCATTGTTTTGCTCCTGCTAATCAAACAGCTTCGTACACTGTTCGTTATAAAACTCTACGGCATCGCTTAGGTCATTGAAGTCAGCACAGTCATTTTCGCCATCGTACCATTGCACCCTGAAAATACCCACAACGGGACGTTCCAGGATAATCATATTGCCACAACTGGAGTGGCTGATGATTCTTCCTTTGCCATCCCAAGTAGCAAGAATGTCCAGGATTTGTCTTACGGTTAGGTGCATTAAAACAACTCACTATGCATGTAGTTGAAACACTTTACCGCCCCATCAACAGAATAACAGTATTGCGATCCTGTGTCGTTAGGACTTTCCCAAACAACCTTAAAAGGTTCCGGCTCAGTGTGGCTGGAAAAGCACAAAGAAAGAACGCCACGGGAACTTGACACTGTGGCCAAACACTTCCAATGACACAACGAAGCAATAGCGTCGTGGATTTCTTTTACTGTTAGGTGCATATTACCACCCGTTTTCCTTTTCGTAGTTTTCCTTAGCCCGGTCTAGGACTTCCTGTGTGTGCTTACGTATTTTATCGGATAGGCTAAGACCCTTTTCCTAACCTACCCTGTAAACTACGCGAGCCAAATAGCCTTCTGGAGAACCGCCTCAGCCTGACTCACCGAAAGCCTACCGCCGGAAGCCTTGACGATGCGGTCCACATTGGTTTGCTTCGCGGCCCGAGCAATAGCCGAAGCCTTGCGAGCTTGTTTGGCAGCCTGGAACTTTGCGAGACGCGGGTCCAACTGGATAGCCATCTTATGCTCCTGTGTTTCTGTGTTCGTGTTCTGCCATCCCTTTCTTTCACCCGCGACTTTGGACGCGGCGTAGGTAGGTTACAGAGCATCGGGTTTGGGCTTAAGCTATAGCCAAAGGTCAAGTCGCCGGTAACATTGGCGACGACACGATAGCCTTCCTGGTGCTCTCCGCCTTTTGGGCCCATACCTTTGGCGCTCCGGAGTCGATGGCCTTTACGGGAAACCCATCGCGCTTCAAGGTAATAGAGAGCATCTTAGGAAAGCTACAAGCCTTTTCCCGATGCAGCATACGACCTAGGGCTTTAGTCGCCAAATCCGTAGACTTGCGCCCAACAGCCTTACTACGTTCCTGTGGCAGTCCTTATGTAAATCCACAGGCTACGGGGCCGGCTTAACGTCCTTCCCTTGGACGTCTACTCGCGGTGCATATAGCGGCGAGTGTTAAAGTTTGAAGCAATAGCCTTCGCAGGAGCTTAGCTTCGTATTCCCTGTCCGGTGAGCCTTTCGGAAGTTAATTCCCTGGCACCGGAAACCATCTTACCCATCATGCCAGCTTTCTGGTAGGGTTGGTTTTCACCAACCTGACGGTCCCTGGATAAAGTGAGACCGGACGTGTTATAGAGTCGTCAACCTCTCGCTGCCTGCTAGAGTCAGGTAGGTATTTTGGTGTGTGTTTTTCACTAAGGTTTCCTTGGCCACCAAGCCCGAATTCCCTTAGCTACTTTGCACACACTTACTATACCAGCCCCGCTCTAGCGCGACCGTTCCTCTACTTTGGTTACCGGGGCCTAGGAATTCGCACCCCACCGACCTATACTAGCGCCGGCCTTGTAGTTTGGCCTTTTGTTTAAAGGCCGTGTATTCTATGCCCTTTTAGCTGCCAAAAAACTCCGCGCCCTATCAACATAGGCTTCCATCGTTTCACCCTGACGACGCTCTGGAAAATCACTTGCCGCCGGGGTTGCTACCTTTGCCTTACTCTTGCCCTTAACTTTATATCCCTTTCCCGCGCGATTTTCCAGGGCTTTCCGCTGCGCCGCGTTGAAAATCGGCCGGCCCTTTTGCCGCGCCGCGTCATCTTGGACCAAGCTATCAACGCAAGACTTTTTCGACTTCAGCCACACGTTGATTGTGGTGGCCTGGTCCTGTCCCAATAGCCTGACTTTTCCTTCCGGCCCGGGGTTTTTGTTTACCTGATAACTGGCACGGAAAGGACCTTCGAGACGCATCAACATTACTGACTCCCTAGTTGTTTGGTTGCTCGTTTCATCGGGCTAGGTATACGTATGAGTGTGTATGAAGCGACTAACCTTGCACCGGAACAAAACCCTGGAACACACTGTAGCCTACACAGCTACTACGAAACTCATACCGGTGCAGTCCCTTCTCTACTACCGCCGGGGCTGAGCAATAGTAATCACCGCACCCGCCACACTTCACCATCGGGCCCGCGGGAAAGCTTACTGCCCACCCATCAGCAGCGAGTACCTTTACCCACTCCTCCCTGCTATATCCCTTGGTCGCGAGCTTGGCAATCTGGTAGCGGGCGGGCAGACTCAGCCCTTTGCCTTTCAGTGCCCGTGCCGCCTGACGAACAGAGTATTTCTTTTGCTGCATTCCGTTCTCCCGTGTTGGTGTTAGTAGTTTCATCGGGCGGGCTAAGTGTACGGCCTAACCCTGCCCTGTGAAGCGACCAACTTACCTTTCCTTTACCACGGTGACTACCGTATCACCGGACACCACGACCTTCAGCCCACGGACCCGACACTCAACCGTAAAGTCGGACCCTGCTCGCTTTGCTCCACGGCTAATGGCCAGTGCAACCTGTTCCTCGCTAATGCCCCGTTGCCGCATTCTCTCTCGGGCGTGCCACGATATCGCCACCATAGTCGGACCCTAAGCTGCGGCGATCATTAGCACCAAGACCAGGCCGGAGAACAGCATTAACGGCAGGGCCCAACGAATGGCACCGCGGAAAATCACTACCAGAATCTTAGCCGCAGCGATCAACCCGAACAACACAAAGCCGACGGACAGGACCACCATCAGTAAAGTTGCCATGTTAGTTTCTCCATCAGGGCCAAGTCAGACGTGCAGACACCAACTTACTAACCTACTTAACCGGGAACAGCTTATCGACCAACGCCTGAGCTTGGTCAGGAGTAATTGACTCGTCTCGTACTGCCTTGGCAATTTGAGCCAAGGCTTCCTGTCCTTCCTTCGACTCTACTCGGGGCATAGCCTTGGCCTTAGCCTTGGCGTCCCAACATTCCTCCCCGCCGGCCGTGCCATCGTCAATCCTACTCCATACACCAGAGCCGCGGGAGAGACGATTTCGAGTGTAGCGATCGATTTCCATAGTCAAGTCCCTTCGAGTAGTGGGCCCTAGTCGTCAGGCCCGGGTTTTTTGTTTGCGCGGTCCGCGCCGCTTGCCCTTTTCGATTGCAAGCGCGGTGCCAACGACCAAAACCGAGCAAAATCGCGGAGTTACGCGCCGACGCACCGCGTCAGGAACCCAAAAAATCGCGACATCGGAGTCATACCGGTGTCGGTTAGACCACCAAAAAACCGAGCAAATTCGCGGAGTTAGGCACGAAACCGCGGTATGACACCAACGGCGCCGCGGAAATTGGTTAGACCACCACAAGGGTTAGACCAATTCACCACTAGTCCAGACCTTTGCCGTTTTTGGGCGCCGGGTTACAAAAAACGTCACTAATCGCCGGAAACAAAAAATTTTAATTGGCGACGTTTTTTGTCGTGGATAATCATATGTATGTGTGTGCCTATTAGTGTGTATGGATATATCCCAAAACAAAAATTGTCTATACTGTGTCTCATTACTCGCGACTCCTAAAAGACAAAATTTGCCCTTAGGAAAAACCTTCCCTAGTTTTAGTCGCACGTAACTACCTGATTTTATTAGGGCGGGATTTTTTGGGGAGGTAAAAAAGGAAGGATTTTCACTAGAGCAAAAAATAAAAAGGGCCCCAAGGCGTAGAAACCTTGGGGCCCGTGAAGGGACTGTGTTGGGACCGGTGCTTACTTGGAGAGATTGGCTTCCAGCGTAGCCCTGACTTGGGCCCTCAGCGCCTCGCCCTTTGCAATTTCCTCTGGAGTCGAGGGCCGGTAGGTGTCATTGCCCTTGTCATCCTTCCCGCCATCCTTCACCAACTTAACGAAGGACAGCTTGGCGATGTTATCCAGAGCGAAGCGATTGGCCTTCTCGACCATCGCTGGGGAGAACACCTTAGCCAACGACGCGCCGTAGAGGGTCACGGGAAACCGGGAGTTAATGCCGTAGATAGACACCGCTCCCTTTTCCGAGACCTTCATGGGGAGCAGACCATCCGCCGACTTGCCCTGGGCTTGGAGCGCTGCATTCTGGGCTTTGAGCGCTTCAATCTGGGCCATCATTTCTTCCATCGTTGCCATTTCTTTTCTCTCTTACTTTCTCTAGGAGCCTTTCGGCTCCGGGTTTCTTGCGCCGTCCGGTATGGACCTTTGCGCTTTGCACTGGAATACATTGCAGACAACGTGCCAACCGAAAAGCCCAATAAAATCAACGACTTACGGCCCGTGGTTTTTGACGCGGTGCAGCGGGGTTTCCAGGGCACCGTAAGTAGCTGAAAACATTAGGGCCGGTTTTAGTGGACCATGACGCCGGCGTCATAGGTTTGGAGAAAGCGTAAAGAATTCAACGACTTACGGTATGACTTGCGCGGTTTCCTGCGGGTTTAACCAATTTTACGCGCAATATTTGTCAGGCATTATACAGCGAACGATTCCAGCAATTATTGTCACCTGGTGACGGATATTGCCCACAGTGGAATAGGTTTTTTGGATTTTTGGTTTCTCTTGGTTTTAATTTCCAGCAACACAGTAACATCGTAATAGGTTGTTTTTTCTCTTTTCCTTTAGACCGAATTGGACTACCAAAAAAACTATACGTAATTTACCTCTCCTTCACAATCAACACCAACTATTTCCTTGGTATCTTGCTCACGGATTTTTGGTTTGCTTTTACGGTAATCTATTGCGTTTCATCACACTCACACCACTAAGCCACCAAGAAACTGTATGCAAAACAAACTCCTCACAGAACTCGTCTTTAAAACCAACTGTTGTAGGCTCCTGTAAAGTCTATTTTCCAACAAACCTGGGATTTTTTATTTCCTCCTATACACAACACATCAATTAATTTTTTTTCCAACTGTGATGTCATCTTATTTGAAATCGTACAAAAAACATACTCTTTAGTTGTTTTACTTTAGCTTTTTAAAAAATTAAGCCACTCTGCAACTGAATACCAACTAAATCCAGTAGAAGAAAACACATCTTTGGAACGAATTGTGTATGAGTTCTGTGATAAATTAATCATCCACTCAGCATCGCCGCCAGTGCATAAAATATCAAAATCCTCACAACTTACCCTACACCCAAAACGATAGTGCAGCAAATAAATTAACTTAATTTTATCGTTCATCTTACAATCTTACTCCAACCGGTGTATTTTAGGTGCTGCTCTACAAAATAATCACCTAAATAACACTCAAACCCATAAGTTTTGTCCAAATAAAAACGGACCTCATAAGTACCAATGTTTGCTTTTTTAACCAGCAACAAAGATCCATTTTCTAGCTTTTTGTACACTTGGTAGCCGAACTTATAAACTAGTAAGGCAATTATTTGAGCGGAGGTATACTCAACTACCACGGGGCAACTCCCACCAGTCTGTGTCGGCCAAAAACCCGTAAGACGCTTCGAAACACAGCATTTCTTCCTGGGAGTTTTTTTGAATTTCTACTAAGTCGCCTGAAATCCACAGCACAGTCCAATGGTATTTAAGCACCAGCAAAGTAAATAACTGAGAACCAGTGAAATAGCGGATATTCAAGACAACACCTTTCTAATTATATCAATGGAGGGCCAGTAGTGATAATTTTGGTCTAGTTCTATTAAGTCCTCATAGCCCGAATTTCTTACTACTGTGACTGTGTTGTTTTGCAGCCATCCAACGCGACAACCTAATTTTAAAGCCAGCAAAGTAATTAACTGCGGCCCTGTCAGATCCAAATAAACCCCACGTATTGCACCAATATTAATAATACCCATACCAATTGTTTCCTTAATCGTCCAGCCAGTAATTGTCATATAAACTCCAAATCCTCGTATAGTACGGCGTTCCTGCTTCGTCTAGTATTTCCAAATACCCAAAAAACTTAGTCGTAGTCCATTTGACTTTCCACACTAATTTCCTGCTAAACAGTAGTGTGTAGATAGTGTAAAATTCAGGATTCATTACTCTCCTAGGAAAACAAAAGTGTGTGGGTGCTGTTTGCCGTAATAGTCTATGTTTAAAATAAAACCCCTAAATCCAGGGTTTAGCCTGTATAAACGTTTTGCTTGTTGAGACGCACTGCTCGGGCTATTAAGTTTAAAAGTCTTACCGAACTTAAAAAATCCTACGTAAATATCAAAAAGTTCTTGCTCAGTCATTTGCCGTAAGCCTGTAGTAACAAAATCCACGAGAGTATCTTTTGGTTTTTTGATCAACTCTAATTATGCACTCTCCTGGCCCAGACCGAGAAACGGAGAAATCGAAGTTGTTTCTGGCAAATAATGAGTATAGCATAGCCACTGACTTGTTCATATTAACTCCGCCGGACCAGCACTATACCGGCATCGCTCCTTAAGGGAATAGCCCTTCTTGAGGGCGTCGGTGTAGAGTCCAATCAACTGTAAATCCATAATTTCTCCGTTTAAAATAGTAAAAAATATCCCAATAAAATCAAATACTTACGACGCACTAATTGTGTCTAAAAAAACAGAAATCTTTATACAAAATTCAGGGTGTTAAAGGTTTTTTTGGTAGTAAAAACGAGTAGTTATACGCGCATAAAATGATGCTTACACTGGCATAGCCGTTCTTCATAACCACCAAAAATCTTTCTTCGCCCAAGTCACCGCAAGACCTTATAAAAAAATCGTTTTTAAACAAATTGACGTATATGCTACTAATCGAAGTAGGAACGCTCATAAAACCACGCTCACGCTTTGAACATATTTATATTGCGCCATAAAAACATTATCACCTTTGTATTTGCAAACAAGGTATAACTCACCATACGACATTTCAAAACATATTGTTCCGTTGTATTTAAACAACCATATATATATTTCCTCTACTGCTCTAACACTCATACTCATAAAAACCACGCTCACAAAATTCTCTCTCCCCACTAATATTCTATCCCACCAGACCAGAAAACACCAGAATTTCGTATCCAAAACATACTGTTCCCCTATGTTTCATTATCATAGTATATATGTCTTTTACTGAACTAAATTGCAGTGGCTCCAATAGTTTGGCAAAAGTCTAATCGGCAGTAGAAACCCATTGCGCTCAAAAATATAGACATCGTAATGGTTGTGAAAGCTGGTTCCTTGACTAATAACCGCTTTTCTGGAAAACGCTAAATATAGTTCAATTATTTCTATTGGCATAAGTTCAGGTAATTGTTGATATTTTGTAAAATCAGGTAATTATTGATAATTTTTACAGAGGCCCAAATTGCATTTGTAGTAACCTTTTGTTGCTCGCGTTGGCATAGTTAAAATACCACCGCAGCAACCAGCCTCTAGTGTTTAGATAATCGCTTGGATCACTTAACCTAAGGCGCTCAAGTATTTCAAGCAAAGAATAATGAAACAAATATTCTTCTTCGTGGTGCTTCTTAAATTGATCAGTCCTCCACATAGCATAGTATAACAAAATCATATTTTGGGGCATATTTTGTATTTCTCCAAAAACTCCATTACGTCAGCCGGCAAAAAATATGCGTATTTGGAGAAAAATGCACAATACACCAAATAAATATCTTTTGGCACTAAATTCTCCTAGCCTGGCCCCGTGAAAACAAAAATCTGTTTTCCACTTCTATTTGTTGTATGTTTGGTGAATACAGTTGAAGCAACTCTTTATTTATTGTTTTACCATTAGTTTGATATAAGGAAAAACAATATATCTCTGGAACAAAATTTAGTTTTTCCACAAATAAGCCAAGTTTTCTCTTATAAAACTCAACATAAATAAAGTCTATGGCATCTTGAACCGTCATTTCAAGCATATTTTCTCCAAAAAATAATCAATCTTATAAAACGATTCAAATATATCCTCTGCTGATACTGGTGCAGGCCCACAATATATTTTTAAACTCTCAATTACGCCACCAAAAAGGTTTTGTCTAATTCTTGTTATTTCTGCGTCAGTAAGTGTTTTGTTTAAGAGTCCCACATATAAAAATGCTGTTTCACAGGGAAATTCAAAATCACACACTATTTGACAACTAGATATTGATTTCGGTTGTTGGTATTGGCTCTGGCTCATCTAAGTCCTCGTTTCCTTTTAAAATAATATACTGGTTTTGTCTCCAACCACAGAACCCTATTATGGTTTTTTTATTTGTTTTACCGTGACACGACAAAAACCTGTCCTCTGGGTTTGGGTCTAGCGAGTTGTCAGTTCCCACTTTTAAAATTACCAGTGTACCGTATTTTTCCCTGTTTGCCTCCGAGTTCATAGATTTCTCACTGGCGGCCAAATAATTGCCCAGCCCATTTTTTTCTACTGACTCTTTTATGTCCTCGGAAGTTAGGTTGAAAATTATGGGATACCAACCCTTTTCTACTAGGTAATTGGTATACTCTGGGTAGGTTCCAAAACACTCTCCCATAATACTTTGGCTGGGCCGTAGGTGAGCTGTTACTTCAAGGTCAGTCTCAACATTGGTCCAAGGCCCAGGAGAACAGGTTTTTTTATTAGCCTTTCCTCTTGCTTTCTTTTTTTCTCGCAACTCTATTATTTGCTCTTTGGTTACTCGGGTCTTTCTTCTTTTTTTCATGTTTTTTCTTTCTTTGTTCGGGTGAATTCCTGGCGGTAGTTGTTATATGCTTCTTGTGGACACTTTTAGCCTTCGGCCCCACAATTTTTGCAGTTTTTTTCATAATGGTGATATTTAGCAGTGCATCTAATTCTCCGTTAGAGTTGTGTAGCAGGCCATTGTTTAAAAGATCGCGGCACACTCTATAGTAGCAAACCCTATCAGAGAACTCAACACAAATTTTTACACCCTCTTCATATGTACTAAATTTTAATGAACCTTTAGAAAAAAGTAAGCACTTTGAACCAATCATGCAAGTTGCAGAACTTCCAATAATTCCTATATCCGCCATTTGACTATTTATCCAAACTGCTAGTGGTATGTCATTTGTTTGTATATTTAGTGTTTCTATGGTGCTGTCATTGTATGATTGTTGGCATATTGTTGTGTAGGTATAACTGGCTGACGTCGTTGTCCAAGTAATTGGTGAATAATAAATATAAGAACTACTCATTTTTTCCACTAATCCATCTAGACAGCAACCTTTGTTCTGTGAAATTTAACCTAACACTTATGGTTTTTTTGCCTTCCTTTTCCCAGGTCATTATTATATCGGCACTGTTCTCGTCAGGTTCATCAAATCCGGTGGCCTTCCATCCACATTGTATTAAGCTAACACAATATTTCCACCTTTTGTCGCTGCATTTTTGAGTTTCAGTTTGCTTGGTGGCTGTTTGCTGAATAACACTATCAAATAACTTAAATATATCGTCCATTTTATCTCACTTTTATTATTTCCATCCCCGGCGATTCAGAGAACCACCGTATTTGTGGGTAGGTGTCTAGTAAGAATTGTTTATAGTTGTCTAGGTCACCCAAAAGCAAAAACTTGTGGTTGCGGTAAACTCCTATGTTGGTTAGGCCCTGTAGCACGTCCAGCTTCGTCACAACGACCTCATCTGGCTGAACCAAGGACATTGCATAGTCTAGTTGGTCCAAATCGTTCCAGTGGCATCTACGCGGTCTTCCAGTGGTAGTGCCGTATTCCTGTCCACGTATTCTTAGGTCCTCGATGTCTGGATCATAGGGAGGTCCATCACCAACCCTACTAGTATAAGCCTTCATTACACCTATAGTTTTGTCTATTTTGTGCGCCATACTCGGAATTAAATTACCAGAAGTAACATAAGGATAACAGCCATAATCTATATCAAGCATAATACCCTGTGCTCCCTCGTATATTGCTGACTCTCCCTTTTTTATTGGTGGTAATCCACGGTAGGATTTAAAATTTATATGAGCTGGAGACAGCACCAGGTCAGAAACATCTGCTACCCTATCAAATTTTACCGAACCAATTATGTCTTCTACTCTTACACCGGCTCGCAAGGCCCTATCCGAATAAGTATAAGCCACACCTCTCTTAGTGCTACCTACACTGCTACCACTCGCATCCTTTTTCAAGTGTGTGTGGGTTGCTAAATGAACGTTATCTGAAATATACAGGTCTGGTTCAATCCCATTTTCTTTTAACATATCTAATTCTTCATTAAGAATTTTTAAATTTATAACCATGCCAGAATCAAGGGCAACCTTTTTACCAAACACTGCGCCACACGGAATATGATGCAACTTAAACTTTTTACCGGCCTCATTATAAACTGTGTGTCCAGCATTACAACTTCCAGTAAATCTTACGTTCCAATCATACTCTTTTGCAAATGATCCTACAACCTTGCCCTTCGCTTCATCGCCATATTGCAACCCCAAAACAACAGTTCTCATATTAAACTTTCCTTTTTACAAACTATCTTCGTCTTTATTTTTTTCTTGTGCTTCTTTTTTTACTTCATCAATCATAAATTCAAGTTGTTCTTTTATTCCAACAGATATAACATTCCACTCGTCGTTTATTTTGATAGCAACAACATAAATATTTAAATTTAATGGGCCATTGGATGCTTTTACATGAGCCAAAGAAACCGTGTAGTCATTTGAAAAAACAGAACTCACCAAATCTAACGACAAAGGAATTCCAAGTTCTTTAAATAAATAAAGAGTAACCAGGTCGTCCTGTGTGTCCCAAAACTTTTTAAATTCTGCATCAGCCAGGTCCTCTTTTTGATTCTCGCTACACTCTACGGCAGGCACACTAACAACAGTTTCTGGTGCTTTACTAGGAACTGTTGCACAAGAAGCCAAACAAAGAGCAAGCGCAATAAACAACTTATTCATCTAGAACTCCTTATTAAACCAAGAAACCACTGATTCTTCTCCACCATCCCTATAAAGTGCTATTAACTTTATTCCAAAATCAGAACTAGTGATTTTTGTCCAAAATTTATCGTCATCAATTAAATTATGACTTCCAACCTGCAAAATACATTCTTCTGTTTTCCCCTGTCCCTTTACACCAACAACCCACTTACAATCGGTTCTGCTGTCTGCTTTTTTGAAATTAGCATACCAACATGGCCGGCGCTCATCAAAACCAAAAACATTGTAGTCAAACACTGGGCTATTTTCTAATTCCATTTTTAGTCCTTAATAAATTGGCTGGCGCACAATTCGCAAAGTTGCCAGACCTCATTTTTGCTATCTTTAAACGGATAACAAAGTTTATAAGCATCACATTCTTCACATCTTCGCCACACTCCTCCACCCTCTTTGGTTTCGTGCATTTTCTTGGCGTGCTTTAAAATACTTGAAAAACTTTTCATTTTACACCAAAATTATTTCATTCCAATCTATTTCTATATCTATTGTCTGACCACTAGACATAGAAACGCTTATCCCCTCGTCGGTATATTCGAAGTCTTCAATCGAGTCTTCTGGATATTCCCTTTCAACCGCTTCTGTAATTATAGTTTCCAATTCCTCTGAATCTATGCTACTTGAATGAAAATCAGAGAGTATGCTTTCCCACGATATCTTATTTTCCATCTTTGTTTTTGTCTCCGGGAATTGAATTAAATATCTCCTTAATGATATTTTCTGCATCTAAGCTTTCTAAATCTGAAATAGGCTTAAACTGCTCAACTAAAAGCACTAGTAACTGCGAATTAACTTTAATAATATCATTAATGGGTGCTCCTGGGCTACCGGTAAGTTCTTTTAGTTTACTGCTAAGGTCCTCTATTTCTTTCCAACGATCTCGTGACTGCTTTGCTTTCTTATTAAGATCTCCAAAAATACTCATTTTAACCTTTCAGAAGACGTCCAATAATTTCGTTCTCGGTGAATACGAAATACTTTACGCCTTCCCACTCAAAATAATATCCGTCAAATTCTTTTATAACAACTCTATCTCCCGCTTTAACCGCCAAAGGAATATATTTGCCAGTCTCAGTGTTTAGTCTCCCTGGCCCTGCTGCTATTACGGTTCCTGTGCGAGACCTTCCCTTTACTGACTCTGGAATATAGAAATCACCCTGCTTGGTTTCTTCGTCTTTCTTTACAATAATGCGATCAAGGATTGGTTCAATTGGAAACGCTTCCATTACTTCTTCTCCTTTTTGCAACCTTTTTTATCGCAGGACTTTCCGTCTTTCTTATCCTTGCCCTTACAGCAATCCTTACCTTTTCCACACTTACATCCGCCATCTTTCTTCTTATCTGCCATTTTTATTCTCCTTTATTAAAATTTCTTTTTGTGAGTGGCTTAGTTTTTTAATTTTGGCCTCTCGTTTAAGTGCTTCTGATTTACTTAATACACTTTCTGACCACACTAATTCAAGTGGTAAATGAGCCCGAACGCATTTACTTCCTTTACCAGCGGCGTGTTTTTTTAATCGCTTTTCTAAATTATTGGTTATTCCAGTATAATAAGACCCATTAGATAGCAGCAGCACATATACTACCCACATTAGCAAATTATCTCGGGTGCGTAATACCAGGCGCAACCAAAAAAGCCTGGCATCATTTTATTTAGGGAATTAAATATATTTGTTAATTCTTTTAGTTCAGTAAGAGAGTTTAGCAAACTTTTATTAGCAACAAAAACATTGGCCTTCTCTCTTATTAGACGATCATTACCCAAAACATTAATTATTTCCGCTATTCTCTTTACTTCTTGTGCCAATTCCAATTCTATCATTGCTGAAAAATTAGAGAACCCAGAACTCTTGTTTTGTTCATTGGTCGCGCCGCGGGCAAGCAGTATAACACCATCTTTCCCAGTAGTAATTCTGCCATTCTCATTTAGATTAAATAATTTTGTGCTTGCGTGATTTCTATTATATTTTCTAATAAGATTAGGGATAAGAATTCTGCTTGGTAATTCTACCCTAACACCCAAATAACATTTTTTCATTTTTTACCAGTTTCAATCAACGCAATTTGTCTTTTATGATAATATTTGTTTTATTTCTTATGTGGTGTTCCTTCAATATATCCAGAACCAGTGACTTTCATCCATACAGCTTTTTCCCGCAATTCCAAAATATTGTTTGCCCCACTATAGCTTAGGCCAACTCTAACTGACGCACATAAATCTTCTATAATCTTGGTTGCTGATCGTCCGCTATACAAAATCTTCTTAGAAACACCTTCTGCTGGAACGCCTATTTTTGGTTTAGACATATACTTTGCTCTTGCTTCTTCGCTAGCCATTCCCTGAAAGTATTTATATAGAACTCCATCTTCTTCTATAAATTCACCAGCAGTCTCTATTGTTGCCGCAAGCATTCCACCAACCATAACTGCATCTGCTCCCATGGCAAGCGCTTTTACTACATCGCCTGCCTTTCTGACTCCACCATCTGAGATGATCGCAACATCTGGATATTCATTTGAATATATTATTTCTGTAGTATCTCCAACGAATCCAATTGGAATCCTATATCTAATCCGCACACAATCCTCTACTGCCATTAGTTGTGGAACACCATGCCCTGTCACCTGCCTAGTTGTACATAATGAATTATGTACAATGGCATTATTTGCTATGAAACTGTGATCTTGCGAATCAACTTCAATATCAAAAGTATCAACTATTTCTTCTGTTTCCGACATCCCATTAATTGTTGCAACCTGATAATTTTCTGTCTGATTGAACTCTGGGCGTTTTACAGAACGCGCGGTATAGGATATTTTCCAATTATCTGTTGGACCAAAGTGATGCTCTTTTGGTGGAATTTTTTCTACACAAGATGGGTAAAACCCATTTACCATATAATGAATCCACTGAAATAATTCAATAATACTTTTAGAAGTATTTGCTAGTCCAACTCGACCATCATTAGCATAGTGGCCATCGCTATCCAGCAATCCATCATATAATCCTTTGCAATACTCTTTATTGGAGCACCTAAGATAGTCTGGTAATTTCTTTTTGTTTCTTTTCCCAAGTTCCTCAAAAAGTCTTATAATTGGATTACTTCTTACCACCACAAGTATCATGTTTTTTTTCTTACTTTCTTTCACAATTGGTTTATATCCAAAAACCCTTTCAAAGCAACCTGATACTTTGTCGGCAATATCTTTTTCGGTAATGTTAAAATAAAAATTCATAGCTCCAGATGTATTTCTGGCAAAATTAGTATTTTTACATTTCCTCTTGGTAGAGGTATTTATTTTGGCGCAACCATCCCCAAGAAATGCCCCTAATAAATACCCAAATTCATACGTTGGTATAATATTTTCATATTCCACAAAACCATTCATTCTCCTGCGGGAATAGGAATACTCGGATAGATTAATACAAAAATCTGGAATAATATCAAAATTAATCACTCTTGGTAATAGTAAAAATTTCTTCTCTTTACAAGTCTCTATTGTTTCCCAATGATACCTAGAATTTCCACTCTTTTCATTTGTATCTAAAACCTTAGATTTAGAAATATCATTCGGATCTTTTCTTGTAGACAAATCACCAATCCAATGTAGATGATCTCCAGTTACACAGGTACTTTCATACCAAAAATTATTTTTATATTTCAAAATTTTTCTTTTGCCAGAATATCTGGTTCCAACAACGGTTACTGGATTTCCATCTTTCCCTATTACTCTGTCCATTACAACAATATCTTTAATATTTTTATAGGATCCGTTGGCCATCATAATCCTAGTGTCTCCAGAAAAGCATCCTGAACCTATACCTACCCTCAAAGAATTAGCGCCAGCTTGAGCTAAACGATATGCTCCTTCGTATGAGCAAACATTTCCGGCCATTATTTTGGCATTTGGAACAATAGACCTAACCCTTCTTACCGCATCTACGCTTAGTTCATTGTGACCATTGGCCACATCTACACAAAATCCTGTAACACCAGCTTTACTTAAAGCTATTGTGCGTTCTTCCACATCTCCGTTTGCACCAACGGCCGCATAAAATGGTGGTAGTGTATCTAAATTAGCCGGATTAAATCCAGCATCAATAATTTTCTCGAACGCCTCGGTCGCCATTCTGACTTGTGTTTCTGTGTCCATATAGCGATGCAATACACTTGTGGCACCAATTTTCCACATAGCGACTATCATATCGTGTTCGGTGACAGTGCTCATTGGCGCAGATACAACTGGCAACTTATATTCAAAACCATTAACTGGCACTGTTATATCTGGATCTTTTCTTGATTTTACCTCAGAATATTGTGGAACTAAAACCACATCATCAAAAGTATAACCTGTTTTTGCTTCGTCTAACTTGCTCATCTAACCTCCACTCGCAAAAAAAAGGGAGCGTTCCTTGTGGTTCGCTCCCTGCGTATTAGATTTTACTTCCGATATAGATTCTTCAAATACTTCTTGGTCTTCTTTAGGCCAATCTTTGCTGCCTTACGCTCAACAGCCTTTGGTGTTCTATCTAGCAATACCGCTACCTTTGAATTACTGTTGTTGCGAAACAAATTCTTCAAAGTTCGTAGCTCTTCTAGTGTCCATTCCATACGCTGCCTGCGACAATTCTCTTGATCACTCATTTTGTCTTTCTCCTTAAAAATGTTCTGGCGACTATCGCCAGCACCAATATCATATCCCGCCTTACAAAAATTTTAAACCGGAGCGAGTAGAAATTTTTTCAGCTCGTCTAGTTGTGCTTGGTTCAAATCAACGGACAACATAATTGTTTTCTTATATCCGTTGGCGGCACACAATATTAATCTAACCTTACCATCTTCTTTTTGCTCTAATTCCAAGAAACTCTTATCTTCCTCGAATACTATTTTCATTTTTACCTACAATTCAAATAATTCCACCACTCCTCTGGCACGTCCAAGGACTCCTCCAACAAACAGGCTCTCTGAATAGTGTATATATTTGGTTTTCGTGGAACAACTTGCAACTTTAAACCAGCCTCTTCCGGTGTTCTGTTGGATTTTATCCCATTACATTTTTTGCAACACAGCACGCAGTTGAGATAATCTGTTTTGCCTCCGCGTGATTTTGGCAGTACGTGGTCTATTGTTCCAGAGTGCTTATCTACGCTTCTTCCGCAGTAGGCGCACTGTCCTTCGTCTCTAATCATAAGGTTTTTACGAGAAAATCGCAACCTGTTTTCTTGCGCTCGCCACGGAACACTAACCAACAACCTAACTATCGATGGAATATCAAAAGTCTTACCAGAGTGTCCTATACTTTTTACTACACTACTTTCCTGAACCGCTTCAACCTTTCCTTTAACCATTAATTTGAGAGCTTTTTTCCAGGGCACCAGCGTAACAGATGACCAATTCTTATCCAACAAAAGCACTCTTTCCATTGTTTGTCCTATTATTTGAATATCATATCTTTTATTTCATCAATGTTTAAACCAAAGGGATCGTTCTTACGTCCAAACGGTTGTGCAATCATATAGTGCGTGATAATGTTTTTTTCAACTATGGCTGGATATTTTGCAACCAGGGCCTTACACAGCGCAACTAGTTTTTCAATCTGTTCATCGGGATAAGGAACAAACCAACCTTTCGTTTTCTTGCCATCTGGATAAACGATTTCTCCCTCAACCGGCGAAACAGTTCCAGTATATTTTGTTGGTTTTGTCCCAACCATATAATAGAAACCATCTGGTTTTTTATCAATAATTCCACAATTGCATATTTCTATTCCAACGGAGAACTTATTAATATCGTTTTTACCTTCCCACGAACTTTTTCCGGCATGCCATGACTTTTGCGAAGTATCTACCAAACAAACCAATTCACCATCAGTACCCAATACAAAGTGCGCGCTGGCAGAAGAAACTGGATTTTTAAGCCACGACACTATTCCTTTAGTTGAACCTGGGCCAGTGTGGTGTAAGACAATGTACTCAACCTTTCCGCTCCGGGCAGATTGATTTGGTGACTTATCAAATGTTACTTTATCTAAATCAAGTGCGGCTATTTTTGTCATAGTGTTCTCTCCATTGTTGATTTCAATTTTGTCGTCTAATTTATCGTTTGTTGTTTTTGTTATCATTACTCTTCTCCAAAATATTAAACTCGTAGGAATAATTTACGTCCGATGATTTTTTACTCCACGACTCAATCCACTCGTTCGCGTTTATGCTAGGAAACCAAACATCTCCCTCAAACTCTGCGTTTATTTTTGTTATATATAGTTTTTCTGCATATGGAAGAAAATATTCATACACTGACCCTCCGCCAATTATCATTATTTCTTGTTCGCCGCCTATATTAAATATTTCCTCGGGACTTTTTACGACAGAAACCCCAGCAAAATCTGATTTACTTATGACTATATTCTTTCTATTTGGTAGGGCCTTTCCAATTGATTCGTATGTTTTTCTACCCATTACAACCGTTTTGCCAATTGTTTGACTCTTAAACCATTTCATGTCCTCTGGTATGTGCCACAATAATTTTCCAGAACCACCGATAAGGTTGTTTTTATCCATCGCACATATAATAGAGATTGTCAAACTGATACTTTCCCTGAAATTTTTGGATGGCACTGATAGTTGGTTATTTGAAAATCACCAAAATCAAAGTCATCGATGCTGCCTTTATTGGCAACCACAAGTGTTGGTAAGCTAAAGGGAGTTCTGGAAATTTGCTCTTTGCATTGGTCTATATGATTTAAATAAATATGGCTATCACCAAAAGTATAATACATTGACCCTGGACGATATCCCGTTAATTCGCAAATCATATAAAGCAAAAATGAATACGACGCAATATTATATGGACCGCCCAAAAAAACATCACAACTGCGCTGATAAACAGCTATATTTAAATCTCCGCTTTTACCATCTTCTGCAACAAAACCACGATCCTTATCGAGAGTAACATTAAATTGAAACAAAATATGACACCACGGCAAAGCAGCATTATCCACATTAACTGGATCCCACGCAGATACAATATGGCGTCTTGATTTTGGGTTTACCTTTAAATCATTGATAACTTTTTGTATCTGATCGACTCCACCAAAATTTCTCCACTTTATTCCATAAGTGTGCGGCAAAGTTTTACCGTTTGGAGTATCAAGCATCCACTCATCCCATATATGAATGTTGTTTTCAATAAGAAAAGATGCATCAGCAGTTCCTTTTAGAAACCAAAGCAATTCACCAATAATACCCCTGGTGAACATTTTCTTTGTTGTCAGTAAAGGAAATCCATCACTGTAGTTGTGGCTTATGCTGCGGCCAAAAACAGAAATAGTTCCTGTCCCTGTGCGATCGCCGGATTTAATTCCATTGTCAAGAATATCTTTTACTAGAGAAAGATACTGTTTCATTTCTTTACTCTTTCCTTTCTTTTTTACTCTGATACTTTTTTGTCAGCTCTTAAAGCTATTTGCATTTTCTTTACAAATGAGCTATAGGGCATTGCAACACACAGTGTTGTTCCACAAGTTAGCCTGACGAATGTTTCATCTTTTGCTTCGCCACTATTAAAAAGTGTGATAGTTTGCGTGTTTATCTGAACCTCCATGGTTTCTTTTATAAAACCAGGATTACCTTCAACTTGCTGACGAATATCTACCTTCATAAAACTCATGGTGTTACCGCCTATTTTTTTATTTTTAAAACTGACTTTATGTCTTCGTGCAACTCCTCTATTGTTTTTCTTGCATCCATCACCACACAAATTCCAGGATATTTTTTAGCAACCCACAAAAATCCATCCCTAACCCTTTGATGGAACTCAAGGCCCTCTCTCTCCATTCTGTCTCCACCAGCAAATTCCTTATTTGTTCTTCGTGCTCTTTCTACACCTATCTCGACCGGAATATCTAAAATAAAAGAAACATTTGGGAGAATAAACCTAGATGCTACGCCAAGTGTCTCAAAAAACCAATCACCAGAACCTAAATTTTTATTTCCGCGCCCAAACCCCTGATACGCTATCGTGCTAAAAGAATATCTATCACTTATCACCCATTTCCCAGAGTCTATTGCTGGGGCTATACATGAACTACAATGCTGCGCGCGATCGGCTAAATACAGAAAAAGCTCTGCCCTAGAATCAAGTTGGTTGCTTGGGTCCAGCAACATTTTTCTTATCTGCTGGCACTCCTTCGACAACAAAGTCCCTGGTTCCTTTGTTAATACGTTTTCTATCTGCACGGAATCAAGCCAACTCGACAATAATTTTGCCTGTGTTGTTTTTCCTGAGCCATCTGGTCCTTCTATTGCAATAAACATTACTTTACACCTACGACAACTGATTTATCTTCCATATACACCCTACTAGACACTTCATTAAGGTCTATGTCTTCTGGTTTTTGCCCAACAATAGTTACTGTCTCACTCTTTGAATGTGGATTAAACCCGTACACACGAACATACAATTCATTCTCTAGT
>Ga0209287_10000260_pt1 | contig 35071 bp, 33 predicted proteins | sample PPLLak3cmMay2015_2_FD_187255 | JGI IMG/M metagenome (GOLD analysis project Ga0209287, IMG submission 187255) | Freshwater sediment microbial communities from Prairie Pothole Lake near Jamestown, North Dakota, USA - PPLs Lake P8 Core (1) Depth... | ecosystem: Environmental > Aquatic > Freshwater... | reverse complement strand
TTCTGCAAATCCAAAATCTGAAGGATTTCTTTCAAAAGCTAATATTTACAAGGCTTTATATCAACACGATAAAGAACTTTTCAACAACTATAATGCTTTGAGTATAACTAGCAACTTAGGTTAATTACTACAAATAGGTCGTCGCTATGCGACTATAGAAAAGCAGCATTGCTGCGAACTATTTGTAGAATAGGCGATTACATTTTAGCTAGAAGCAGCATCGCTGCGACCTATTGATTTTAGATTTTTTTCTCGGTTAATAATGTAAATTAATAAAAAAATAGGTAGCCATTCATTTCATAGCATTGCCGAATAGTTACAAAAATAGTAATATCCAAAATAATCAATCGCCTTGTTCAGTATATAACCATCACTCTTTACCTCTCACCATGAACAAAACCATGCAACCGATGTTTTATTAAAAAGCGATTATGCTAAAAATACGATTATCGATATTAACTTTAGCCCTAATGTTTTCTAGCATTGCTACATTGTGTCAAAATAAAATCGAAAAAAATGCTATGAATATGGATCATAAATACGAAACAATAACCCTAGGCGCTGGCTGCTTCTGGTGCGTAGAGGCTATCTACGACCGGGTGAACGGGGTGATTCGCGTAACATCGGGCTATTCGGGTGGCCATACTGAGAACCCAACCTATAAGGATGTTTGTACGGGTGAAACGGGCCATGCCGAGGTGGTTCAGGTGGTTTACGATCCAGCGGTAATCCCTTTTGCAAAGATTCTTGAAATCTACTTTAAAACCCACGATCCGACTTCGCTAAACCGTCAGGGTGCCGATGCTGGTACACAATACCGATCGGTGATATTCTACCACAGCGAGGAGCAAAAAAAGGTAGCGCTGGAGGTAAAGGAGCTACTCAATAAATCGGGGCTTTGGAGCGATCCGATAGTTACCCGAATCGACCCATTTGCAACTTTCTACAGGGCGGAGAATTACCATCAGGATTACTTCGAGAATAATACCAAGCAGCCCTACTGCCAAATGGTGGTAAACCCAAAGGTGGAGAAGTTTGAGCAGCTGTTTAAGGATTATCTTAAGAAGTAATCAATTTGAAAATTGGCTAATTTGAAAATGGAACCATAAGTAATTCGTTTCATTTTCAAATTTATTTTAAAAAACTTGGTGGTATAATATTTTTTTACCAATTTTGCCTACCTAACGGTAGGTTGGTAATAGATGAATACACGAGAAAAGATTGTAGAAGCAGCGGTAATCCTCTTCCTCCAGAAGGGATACGATCAGGTGTCGTTAAACGAAATTGCTGCTGGTGTTGGGATACAGAAACCCTCCTTATACCATTATTTCAAGAGTAAAGAGGATATTTTTATGGAGGTGGTGATGTACTTCTTCCGCGATGGGGTTGAATGGACAAAGGGCTTTCATGATGAAAGCGTCTCCTTTAAGGATGCCCTTCACACCCTATTCTCGCATTTACAGTATGCCATTGATGAGATTGAGAAGATTCCCCACGCTGAAGAGAAAGGGAAGTATGGCTACTACTTTCTTCTGTTCGATGCGCTGAAAACGTTCCCTTCGCTCCGAAAGATGTTCAACGATGCCTACCTAAACGATGTGCAAACCTACGAGAAGGCAATAAAGCGAGCCAAAAAAAATGGCGAGATTCGGAAGGATATAAAACCCCTTGACTTAGTTTATCTATGCGCATCAGCCATTGAGGGAGCGCTTTACCTCAACACCCTAATGTCCGAGCATCGATTCGATACAATAGGTGAAAGGTTGTTCAATATTATCTGGAATTCGGTTAAAGCAAAGTGAGTTAAATATAAACAGCTAGTTAATTAACGTCAGTTCGATGTAAGAAACAATTTAAGTGCTATGTTATCAGTATTTTACTTTGAGGGGAGAAATGGAACCGAGCTTGCGAACCGAACGTAGTGAGCTCAGCGAAGCTAGTTCGGCGTAGCCAATGATGCCTGCCTGCCGGTAGGCAGGGAAAAATGGAATATTGGAAGAAAAAAGTTAGAAAAAAACCCATTATTCCACTATTCCATCATTCCACTATTCCACTATTCCAATAATAAAAACGAAAATAGTTTACGCTTTAGTATATTTCTTAAGTTGCACAGATGTTAAAACAGATATGATATGAGCATACCCTATGCCGTTGAGACCAAGAATCTATCGAAGAATTTTGGTTCTCTAAAAGCGGTTGATGACCTAAACCTAACCATCAATAGCGGCGAAATATTTGGATTCTTAGGCCCGAATGGGGCAGGGAAAAGCACATCCATAAACATGATATGCGGTCTCCTCTCCCCTACGTCGGGCGAAGTGCTAATTAATGGGAAAAGGATCGATAACAGCCATAGCACAAGCCGAACGGTGGGGCTTTGCCCACAGGATAATATCTTCTGGCCCATGATGACCTGCCTGGAACAGCTCACCTTCATGGGTGCTATGTACGGCCTCCCAAGAACCGATACAAAAAAGAGTTCCATAAAATTACTCGCAGATATGGGGCTGTCCGATAAAAAGAATAAGCTGGCCAAAACCCTATCGGGGGGAATGAAAAGAAGGTTGAATATCTGCCTTGCGCTAGTACACGATCCCGAAATCGTAATCTTCGACGAACCCGAAGCAGGGCTCGACCCGCAGAGCAGGGTTATGGTGCGCGAATACATCCACATGCTTACAGCAAAAAAAACGATTATCCTCACCACCCACAACATGGATGAGGCCGAACGTTTGGCTCAACGTGTTGCGATTATCGATAACGGTAAACTACTACTAACCGATACCCCCGAAAACCTAAAGAGGCACAACGGCGAGGAGGATATTCTTGAACTATCATTGCCCGATGAGAACGTATCACCCGAAAAGGCTAAGGCGCTTTTAAAGGATATGAACGGAATTATTAGCACTGAATCGAACAGGGTTTTGATTAAGTCGAAACAGTGCCTAGCGCTTCTGCCTGAGATTATGAATCGATTATCAGTAAATGGCATTTCCATAAAACAGGTACAGGTTCGAAAGAATACGCTTGAAGATGTCTTTATCAAGTTAACCGGACGCAAATTAAGAGAATAAACTGTTAATCAATACGATATGAAATTTTATAATATTTTCCTTAAAAATATTCGTGAGCAGTTCAGGAGCTTCTGGATTCTGCTAATGACTTTAATATCAGCACCATTCTTTGTGTTTATCTATCCCATGATTATTCAAAGTAGCGGTTATAATTATAGAGTTCAGGTTCTGAACATCGATAAAGGTGCCGTTGATAGTAAATCAGGTGTTACAACCCTTTACAGCAAATCGATTATCGATTCGATGAAGAATCAAAGCGGTCAGATGCTAGTCTTTTCGAATGTTACAAGTAAAGATTCTGCTTTAACCACCCTGAAAAAGAAGAAATCGGACTTGCTGCTCATTTTTCCAGAACAATTTTCATCCAATTGGGATGAAAAGGCCTCAAATCCTGAAATGAGAATACCTATAGAATTCTCAGGAGATGTAACGAGCTGGAGATATCTTATGGCGGGAGTATTTATTCAAGACTATTTGTACAAAAACTACTTCGAGAAGCAAGGTTTAAAGGAACCATTTGAGTTTAAGGAGACTCCTCTAGGAAAATCGTCGGAGCTGAACGATTTTGACATAGCAGTGCCCGGATTAATAATATTCGCCATTGTTATGCTGATGTACACCGCCACAATTGCATTTGTTATCGACAGCGAATCGGGTACTATAAAAAGATTAAAAATGGCTAAGGTTTCAACATTTACCTATATCGGAGGGTTAAGCCTTGTTCAGATATTAATCGGTGGTATATCAGTTATCATAACCTATTTTACAGCCATTGGGCTTGGATTCAATGGGCAGGGCGATTTTTGGGCGCTATTCATAGTGATGCTATTGACCTGCATTTCAATAATTGCATTCAGTATAATCCTAGCCGCATTCTGTAAGAATATTACGCAGGTAGTGGTTATTGGGACTTTTCCTTTATTCCTTTTCATGTTCTTTTCCGGGTCGATGTTTCCGATTCAAACAGCACCTATCTTCACCATTGGGTCGTTTGATTTTGGTGCGAATGGGCTAATCTCCTCCACTCACGCAGTAACGGCAATAAATAAGATTATGGTGATGAACCTTGGGGTTAAGGATATCATTCCCGAAATTATTTCACTTATCCTACTTAGTATATTCTACTTTATAATTGGAGGATATTTATACCAACGGAAGCATTTAAGGGCGGTGAGTTAGAAGTGCCTAAAATGAGCTAAAATGCCTAATGTACTTAAAGTTGTAAATTAAGTAGGGTCTGCTGATTAAGTCATAAATAGGTTTATGAAGCCATTAAAAACAAACTTCAGAGGGTAGGGACGACATATAAAGGAGATAGAACAGAGAATAATGTCATGCCTACGGCATTTCATCTGTTCCCAGCTATATTTTCTACCATAATGTCATCCCTACGGGATTAAAATTAGAATAACAAGCGCACGTATTTTAGGCTTTTACATAAAAAATGCTTGCGCTTACACAACAAAAAATTGTTGTAATATTTTATATTTCTGTGTTTTAACACTTAATCAGCAGACCCTATTTACCTGCTGTTCGATTATAGTTGGTACCGTTGCGCAAATTGGTTGCGTTTGGGAGTTTAGCTCCGCTGAGCTCCCTTCGGTCGGTTAGCTCCGCTGAGCTCGCAAAGGGTGCTCGATTGAAACCGCCTGCCCGACTGCGTCATTCAGGCGGTCTTTCTAACCTGCCAGTAGGCAAGTCTCACGATAGTAAAACTACCCCAAAGCGTTAAGAACTCCAAATGCAACCGAGCATTTTGTGCGAGTTCGGTGAATCCAATTAATTTGCTGATAGGGGCTGAACTTTTTTCTAATGTTCAACAATCAACATTTTTGAATCGTTATTTCTAACTCCATGCCTCTAAAACAGCCACTGCATTTTATAGAATTTAAGGGTTGCTCGGTTTCTAAAGTATCAGTAGTTTCTGCCGCATATGATTTTGATGGTGGACGGTCTTTAATTGAATCCAAAATCTGTTTTACTTCTTCGAATACTCCTTCTGGTAAATTAGAAGACATATCAAATCTTTTTCGATTCCCATACATATATTCAAAAAGTTTTGGGAATCTCTCATGTATATTTATTCCGTTTTCTTCGTAAAGTTCAAAGTGAGAAAAAACAACTTCATCACCTCGCTTTTTTGGGGAACAATTTTTTTTGGGCTCTAATCCTATCCAATTTATTTTATGTTTGATATCAACATCTTTTTTCCAAGGGACATTTCCTCCTATTCCGATTACAGCATCATAATTCCAATTTCGGATTCTCCCCATACAATCCTGATTACCAAATATCCCATTTTCATCAGGATCTCCTTTATGCGTTCGTTTATAAATTAAAACCTTCATAATGATTTATCTTTTGTCATTCGCTTGCGCCCAAGGGCTGGCGGTATGAAACGTTGGGGATTGCGGGCTTCGTCCGTATCCTCCGTTAAAAACGCTAATGCGGGCTACAAAACTTCGAATACCTACATCACCCGCCATTTGCTATATTGCGCGTTGTGCGGTCGTTTTTTTTTCAGCAAATATATATGTCCGTTTTGTTACTTCTCCTTCGTATGGCATTCGATGGATATACTCGATTATTTTGAATCCTGAATCAACTAATTTATCTTTAATCTTATCAGAATCAAAGTATGTATATGGAATCGTATTACCCTTTACAAAGAAATCATCTAACTCTAATTCTTGCTGTCCTGAATGAAATGAAATGAGTAATTGTCCACTATCATTTAAAACTCGATAAATCTCTGAAAATGCCTTTGGTATATCACTTAATCTAAAATTAACAATCAGATAAGGAGCAACAATCCCAGCAACAGAATTATCTTTAAATTTTAAATCAAAAACATCCCCTACTCTAAAATCGATGAAAGGGTTTAATTGTTTTGCTATTTCAATCATTTTATCGGAAATATCAAGTCCAATTACATCAATCCCTTTCATTTTTAAATAATTCGCAATCTCTCCTGGACCACATCCAATCTCAAGTACAATACCTTTGTTTACAACTCTCTCAAAGAATAAGTCGTACAGTTTTTTATCCAAGGGCTTATCATAAAGCTCATAAAAACACATGTCGGCATACGCTTTTGCAGCTATATCATATGCGTTTTTAATTATTTTTTGTCTGTCAATATCCATGATAAAGTTTTTTTGCATGCCGGTAACGGTTTGCCGCTAAGCCTAGGCAGGGAGTTTGAAACGGTTTTTTATCCCCCGTTAATTAAGAAATTAAAGTACGAAAAACTTTGGTTTCTGCATCTCTGCCCAAATGGAATTTAGCGTGTGTTGTGCTTTCGTGCATTAGTCAATTTCTAGTATTATCTTGATATTATCTCTAACCATTTCAGCCAATCCGCTGGGCAAAACACCAATTCTTCTGATTAGTCTCTTGTTATCAATCGCTCTAATCTGGTCAATCATTATATCGCAATCTTCAAGCATATTCGCTGTTCCTTTCCTTAGGTGAACTCTTAATATTTCTGAGTCCTTTTTCACATTCATCGTGATAGGACAAACTATGGTTGAAGGGTGTGAAATCTTGTTCAATAGATTAGTCTGAACCGCTAAGACAGGTCTTGTTTTTCCTGCCTCAGTGCCTGATGGAGGGTTCAAATCGGCAACCCAAATCTCAAATTGCTTAATCTGCATAACCAATCTCCTCAAATTCTTTAAGTACAGCAAGAGAATCCTTTCTGACTAATTCAGATTCTTTCTTGAGTTTCTTCTCAAGAATCATTCTTTTCTGAACTCTGTTGTAATAATCAATCGCTTCATTAATGTACCTATTTCTTGGTTTCTTCATTGAAGCAAGAATCTTCTCAGTTTCTCCAAAGATGGATTCGTCAATTTTCAAGGATACTGTTTTCATGATATTTGAATTTAATATCGCAAAGATATATCATTTTAGTATATACAACAACCATTCCTAAGAATAATGGTTGCCAACGCTTTGCGTATTTGTTGTGTTTGGGAGCAAAGAACCGTTTCTTTATCCCCCGTTAATTAAAAAACTAAAGTACGAAAAACTTTCGTTTCTGCATCTCTGCCCAAATGCAATTAATTTGCTGTTGGCGGTAGTTATTCTTTTTCGATGATAATACTTTTTATTACTCCACCCTTGTCTTTTAGTATCAATTGCATTCTATCCAAAGTTTGGAAAGGAGACAATTTTGTAAGAAAATCACAAGGTTTAGTATTCTCGAAATTTTCACTATTTATTTCTATAATGCTACTTCCAACCGTTATTTGATTCTGGTAACTTTTACCCCAAACAATACCAACAACAAGCTTTTCATCAATAAACGTAGGACTAATCGGAAAATGCTTATCATCAAGATTTGTGATAATACTAAATGGTTCAAAATAAAATCTCTTGTTTTTATAGTCTACCGTCACAACTCCATAGTCTAATAATTTTGAGCCAATCCTTGAATCGTAGTTGCTTGTTGTTTGAATGGATAGATTTCGAAAATTTGCACCATTAATAACCATTTCAGGAACACTAACACGATATTGTATAGTGTCTTTTGCAATACCATGCAATCCTAAAGTATTGCTTCCAAGTCCTTGAGAATTTAGACTAATGATATTTTTCCCATGAAAAAACTTGAAATGGTTTAATGACAAACTATAAAAATCATCCATTCCGCTATCAAAGAGTAATTGTTCCCTTGCTTTCTTTTTATTCTTAAGCTTAACCCAAATATAAGGATTGCTTTGCGAAGGTGTAAGAAACAATTCGGAGGATTGAGTCTTATTTAAAAGTAATTTCTTTTTATTGTCAGTTAAGGTTATGGTTTTATCCATTGAAGAAAAACGAACTATTGAATTTCGTAACATATTGCTTCCAATTAAGCCGTCAGTATTAAAGCAATCAAGGATAATTTGGTTTTCAATGACAATTGTTGGTATATTATTGAATACTATTCCTCCTATTGAAATACTGTCCATCGAAACGATTAATATACTATCAGAGGCTCCGCTTTGGTCAACGACAGGAATTTTAGATAGTGTTTGAGGTTTAAGTTCATTATACAATGATTTTGATATTCCATTCGGTGCGCCAGTATCTAAAATAAATCGATATTGTTTGTTCTTTATAGTAACTGAGACAATAATCTTACCCATTATGTTCTCATATGAAATCTGAGAAAAATAATCTTGCTGATTTGTTCCTCCTTGATTTAAAGAGAATGGTTGTGCACTACAGTAACTTGTAAGAATAAGTGTTAAAATTAATCCATAAATTATTTTTATCATATCAAGTCTTCTAAAAAGTAGTTGTTTTTGGTGGTTCGCATCACATTTGATTTTACAATTCTGAAATTATTTACATTATCATCATTCAAAGTTGTTTTGATTTTCACAACTTGATACTCAGTGCACCATATGTTTCCTTTATTTATTGTAAAGTATTTCAGACAGTACTCTATACTGCCTTTTCCTTGGGTTGAATCTATGCGATAAAAATACCCTGTCAATGATGATTGTCCATAAGAAACAATGGATGTCATTGTGAAAAGAAAAATAATTAATTTTCTGCAAATCAATTTGTTCTTAGTCATCTTGGTATTATGCCCAACGTTTGCTAGTTGGTTGCGTTTGGGAGTTTAACTCCGCTGAGCTCGCATAGGACGCTCGGTTGAAACGTTTTCTTGGCCCACGATAGTAAAGCTAACAAAAAGCGTTAAGAACTCCAAATGCTTCATCAACCCAAATGCAATTAACTAGCTGTTGGGTGTAGTGGTTTTATTCTATGGTATCAATGATTTCTTCTATCTTATATTTCAGTTCTGGTAAGTCATTTCTAATGATTTCCCAAACTAAACTTGAGTCAACTCCAAAATATTCATGAACAAAAACGTTTCTCATTCCGACTATTTGAGACCATTCAATTGTAGAAAATCTGGATTTAGTTTCATCAGAAATATGGTTGCTCGCCTCGCCAATTATCTCCATTTGTTTGATACAAGCAAATCTCATCATGGAGTTTTCCATGAAATCTGAAAATTCTGTATTTACAAGATATGATTCTATCTCAAGAATTGCATCATAAATGTGCTTAAGCCTGACTTTATCCCCTAATTTACCTCGCATAAATTAGTTGTTTTTCATTATCAACCATTGGTTTTATGTATTGTGACAATCCATTTGAAGAAACCAAATCCACTTTGGTATTCAAAAGTTTCTCTAGGTCGATTTTCATTTGGATGAATTGCAAACCAATTCTTTGAGAGTAATCAAGGTCAACGAGAATGTCTATGTCGCTCTGATAATCAGCTTCGTTGCGAGCGTATGAGCCAAATAAATATGCTTTCAAAACAGGGCGTGTTTCGAAGTATCTTTTGATGGTTTCTACTCTATTGGCATCTAGTTTCATAGAGCAAATATACAAATTTTTCTCAGAAGTAAATCTTCGGAGGTTTTACCATATTAAACACAACGTTTGCTGCTAAAAAGCGTTGGGGAGTTTGAAGCAGCCTGCCCGACTGCGTCATTCCCGTCCGAACGGCTCGTCCGGGCGGGCAGGCGGGCGTCTCTGTCCCACGTTAAACTTTTACTAAAGTACGAAAAACCTGCTTATCTGCGTATCAACCCCAATATTTTTAACCACGTGTTACCAAACGTTTTTTACCTCAATACAAATGTCTCTCCCTTTCCAATCTCACCCGTTTCTGAAGAGCTTAGAGTAATAGAAATTCTATCATATTTCAATTCTAACTGTGCATTATTATTGGGTTTCAATACTTGTACATTATAGCCATACATTAAAATACCCCTTGCATATTCTGTTATTTTGTTTATTCCGACAATTTCTGCTGCTACTCCATTTATTTCAATTTTCAGTTCATTAGCAGTTATGGTATCGGGAGACATATTGATTAATTTATTGGCTTTTTTTAAAAGGTCTTCTGTTTGTTTGGCTTTTTGAAATTTCTTGCTGTCAACTTCTTGTTTTGAAACAATTTGTAAAGTCTTATGCAAACTCATTGGCCTGAAATACAACATATATGTTTCTTGTGGAGTAACTTGAGGTTCAAATACGCTGATTCCATATATCTCCATTCTATCATATTGAGGGTTAATAACCATATCCTCAAATACAGGAACATTCCATGCCCAATATTCAAGTCGATTTACTCGATACTCTGATAATTTTATAGCATATAAGCAATAATAGTTTCCCTTATTTACTTCTAAAGAATAGTTTCCACTACTATCAGATAGTGTTTCGTAAACATTTTCAAAAGCCCTATTTTTCAACCGAATGGTGACACTGTCAATTGGTTTTCCATTGAAGTCTGTTACTCTTCCTTTAATCACAAATTTCTCTCTTTCTTTTATACATGAAATGAAAGTAAGAAGCAGAATTACAAATAATAGTGTTTTTCTCATTCTATCTGTTAGCTTTTTATAAAATGTTTGGTAACGTTTGCAAATTGGTTGCATTTGGGAGCAAAGAACCGTTTCTTTATCCCCCGATAATTAAAAATCTAAAGTACGAAAAACTTTCATTTCTGCATCTCATCCCAAATGCAATTAATTTGCTGTTAGCGGTAGTTTTTCTTCTCATCAATTTCATCTTTAATTCTCTTGTTGATGTCAATTTTTGCTCCTGTAAAAGCAAATACTGTCGTTCCAAACTCTCTTGAATAAATATTGGTAATTGATGCCACAAGTTTTGAATTTTGAAAAAATGGTGACGTTTCTTCAAGTTCTACATTTGAATCTTCTTCTTCTTTAACTCTAATTAAGTTTGTGTATTTTTTTGTTAAGTCAAACCAATTTATATAGTCTGCACTAAATGAAACTGCTCTTAGTTTCTGTCTTGTATAAAAATTAATCGCTCCTGCCTGTCCATAATTATCGCAAAGAATAAGTGTATTACTATTATGCGGTAAACCTAAATATACACTATCCACTTTTAAAGCTAATTCTTTCCAACCAAGCATGTCAGCAAAATCTTGTGGCAACAAATGGTCTTTGCCATCTTCCCAATGTAGTAAACCAAATTTTCTGTAGTTTTCTGAATTCTGAATAATGTATTCTGGGCTTTTATTTGGAAACGCAACATTATAAATTGGAATAAATAGTAGTAAAGGAATTGCAATGGCAACCGGCTGTAGATATTTTCTCCAACTGTTTTTTAATATGTCTGCAAGATAAACAGAGCCAAACGCAATGTAGATGGGATAAATTCCAATGGCATAGTAGTCTTTTGCCTTAAAGTAAAGAAAGGCTAATAAAGTAAAAATGATAGAGAAAATGAAAAGTCTATACTTGCTGAAAGGCTTGTAAAAAAGCAAAGCATAAAAAGATGCAACGATAGCTATTAGCGAGCCTATAAAAAAGAGTAGCTGATTCCTCAAAAAATCGAATCTATTCACATTCACTAATTGAGTTTCTGCCAATTCTTTTAAGTGGTGAAAGACTGGGAAGTTGTTCTTATATTGCCAAATAAGATTAGGCAAAACAAGAACTAAGCCTAATAAAATCGCAAAGTAGAGGCTGGGCTTTAAAAATATTTTCCTATGCTCTGTAATCAACAATGAAGGCAAAAGTCCAATTAAAAGAAAAACAATATTATACTTATTTAAAAAGCCAATTGCAAAGGCAATCGCTCCGATATACAGCCATTTTAAATTGTCGGTTTTGATAAATTTTAGCAGTATAAAGTATATAACGGTCCAGCTTAATACATCAAAGGAATTAGGTTGATATAAAGTGTTGAGTCGCAACAGTGCAGAAAATAAAACACAAGTTGCTCCTAAAATCAAAGCAAAAAGGTTTCCATTTAATTCTTCTATGGCTTTCCAAACCACAAAAATTGTCAAAGCACCATATAATGCAGGGAAGAACTTAATCCAAAAAATAGAGCTGCCGAGTAATTGAATAATATAAGATGTCCAAGAAGTAAAAGGTGGAACAGAAACAAAACCCCAAGCTAAATGATTTGCTTGGTCAAGATGCAAATATTCGTCCCTTTGCAGTTCATAATCACTACTTAACAATATAAATTGCAATAAGAATTTTAGTGCAATAAAACCTATTAAAATTAAAGTCTTTTTTGTCATAAATCGTAAACTCATTGTGGTCTGTCAAAATTACCGCTAACGGTTGCCGCTAAAAAGCGTTGGGGAGTTGCCTTCGGCGAGCTCACCGGCAGTTGCCGGTTCGGTTCGAAGTAGCCTGCCCGACTGCGTCATTCCCGTCCGAACGGCTCTTCCGGGCGGGCAGGCGGGCATCGTTGTCCCACGGTAAAATGTTGCCAATATACTAAAAACAAACTTATCTAACCATCTGCTTCAATGGTTTTTAGCAGCTGTTAACACACGTTTATTTTATCTTAATATTTACTTTTGTTCCTTCTGGTAGGTCTTTTATCTGTTGATGAATTTGCCCTGCAAGCGAAAAATGAACTTCGATATCAGTAAGTTCAAAGTTTTCTGCATTATATTCTCCTCCTAGGACTGGGATTCTTTTATAACAAACAATTTTCCTTTACTTAATTCAAGCCCCGAATTTTTAATTTCATTCACCAAATCAAACATAAACCATTCGTTTGATATTTCTTCACTCTTTAATTTTTCACTAAATTCAATATTGTCCTTTGCCACTAATTCAAATTTGCCTTCACCAACATTTAACCAATATATTTCTCCTTTCATGTCGGATAAAAACATATCACCAATACTTGAAATAATAATAGGTTTCATGTTATCACCTATCAACCATGTCCAATCTTCAGTCAATCGTTTCGGGTCAAGATGTTCGAATTTCACTATCAAGTCATTCCAAGTAATTTTCATGTTTCGTCATTAAATGAACGATAACGGTTGAGGCTATATGCAGTAAGGGATTGCGGGCTATTTTCCTGTCCCCCGACACCGAAGTTTGAGCGGGGCAGAATGCTTCAATTACCACTGAAACCCTTATTGCATATAGCCTTTGTTACCGCCATGTGCTTTATTTATATTCGTTTATTAGTGTTTTTTCTATTCCCTTTTCATTACAATGCATTCCATCGTAAAAATAAGAACCATCCATATTCAATCTATTTGGATTAAAAGAACCTATTACTTCTATTTCATATTTTAGACCTAAATCCCTAAAATAATTTTCACTTTCAATTACTTTGCTGTATTTATCTGATTTAGCAATAAATGAATATACTTTAGGATGATATGGAGCTAAGAAAAAAGAAATTTCAATATGATTGCTTCTTAAATGCTCAATAAATTTTTCAAGTAAAAACCTAATCTCTGGTGAAAGTTTATCGAATTTTTCAATGCTGTAGATATCGTCACTTATAAAACCTATGGCTCTCTTTTCTATTTCATCGGGTGATGCAGACCTATATTCTAAATCATATGTTATTGACCCGTCCACAAGTTTTGTAAATGTGTTATTAATTTTTGTATTTGTGGCTATTGGCTTAGATGAAACTAAAATCATTTTTTTAAAACTACCTTTAAAATAAGAAGGTGAAACCAGTTGAAAGTATTTTAAATCTACACGTTCGTCTTTTGCAACTATATTTTTATTGGTTAATTGGGTGTATAAAATAAAATATTCCTGATTTAAAGTCATCCATCTTGTTTGACCGTTATTAATATTTAAAGTCCAAGGGTCTAAGCCTAAAATAATTTTCTTTGGTAAACATTTCTTTTGTTCATACATCTGATAAATTGCAAGCAAATCTTCAATGGAAGCACCGCTAACACCTACGTTAAAAAAAGTTTGTTTTTGAAAATCAGAAGAATGTATCAGCATTACTCGGCTTGACCCAATGACTAAAACGTCAGGGCACAAAGTAGAATTATTTATTAAATGCTTTTCTAAAAGCCTTTCATCATAATTATAAACATTGGTAACATTATTTCCTTTTATTATTTCATCTGCGATTTTCTTTTCATAACCAATTGAAAACAAATTTGCAGCATCTCCAAAATAGTTAACGGAAACAACAAAGAACAATATTGGTGCTAATACTATAATTAGTTTTAGTATAAATTTTTTCATGATTAGAATTGAAAGTAAATAAATTGGTTTTCACTAAAATTACCAAAAAACAAAATTGAGAGAATGACCGCATAGTATAGAATTACACGGAAATGTAATAACCTGATGTTGGAAATTATTTTAAAAGCATATTGTTGTTCCCGCCCAAGCCATTCAATAATTAGAAAAATTCCCGTTAAAAATACAACTAACACTGCTTTCCCAATTCCCGGAAAGTGCGGTATTGTAAATAATGAGCCGGAAAATATTTCAGAGATATAACTAAAAGCATGAGTAACATTAGCTGCGCGAAAGAAAATCCAAGCAAATACTGTCAAACTAAAGGTTAACCAAATAGCTAAAAATTCATTTATTGTTGGCAGATACTTTCCTTTCGCAACAATGTCGAGGTGAGTTCTGTTTGTGTTGAAAACTATTGAAGGCATTATGTATAATGCATTTAAAAAGCCCCAAACTATGAAAGTCCAATTAGCACCGTGCCAAAAACCACTTACAAGAAAAATGATAAAAGTATTTCGAATCTTCATCCACATTCCGCCTTTGCTTCCACCCAATGGAATATAGAGGTAATCCTTGAACCAAGAGGATAGCGAAATGTGCCAACGTCTCCAAAATTCGGCAATGTCTCGTGAAAAATATGGAAAAGCAAAATTCCTTAAAAGTTCTATACCAAATAATCGGGCAGTACCTAAGGCAATATCAGAGTAACCTGAAAAATCACAATAGATTTGAAAAGTAAAAAACAATGCACCCAAAACAAGCGTACTTCCTGAATAGTCAGCAGAATTATTAAAAATTGTATTTGCATATTCTGCACAATTGTCAGCTATGACAATTTTCTTAAATAAACCCCACAATATTTGTCGCAAACCATCAACCGCTTTTGAATAATCAAACTCCCTTTTTTTGAGAATTTGAGGTAATAGATGCGTTGCTCTTTCTATTGGTCCAGCCACAAGCAAAGGGAAAAAGCTAACAAAAACAGAATAGTCAATAAAATTTCTTTCAGGTTTTATTCGGTTTTTAAAGAGGTCAAGAACATAGGATAAACCATGAAAAGTATAGAAAGAAATTCCAACAGGTAATATCACTTGTAAAGACCCTAAATTTGCTTTAAACCCTAATAGTGATAGCCCTTCAGCAAATGACTCCGCAAAAAAGTTGTAGTATTTAAAAACTCCAAGAAAACCTAGGTTAACTCCAATACTGACCCACAACCAAAACAATTTCTTTCTTTGGTTTGTAGCTTCATGTATTTTAATACCAGTATAGTAGTCCAATAAGGTCGAAAATATAAGTAAAAACATAAACCGCCAGTCCCAACAAGCATAAAAAAAGTAACTTGAAACGAGTAGTAAAATATTTTGAAGTTTTAAATTTCCTTTTGTCGTAAACCAATAAAGTATAAAAACAATCGGTAAGAAAATTGCAAAGTTTAATGAGTTAAAAAGCATATTGTCTGTCTATTTTGTAATTTTTATTTTCTGCACTGTCTGTCCGTTTTTACCAAATTCTAACTAACGTTTTTGTAAATATATTATATTCTGCAAATTACAATTATCAATTTATTCATTGTGTTTCAACTTTCATCCCATAGAAAAACGTTCGCTTGAGAAGTCAGTTTCTCCGATTCAGGGTGGATTACCGCTAACGGTTGCCGCTAAAAAGCGTTGGGGAGTTCGAAGCAGCAATCTTGTCCCCCGTTAAAATAAATGAAATATACTAAAAACAAAATTATCTAACTACCTGCCCCAATGATTTTTAGCAGCTGTTATAGCCAGTGGTTATTTTAATTTAAAGTCTACTAATTCGTAGTTTGCGTTTCGTCCTCCTTCGTCAGTTTGTTTCAAGATGCCTTTTTCAACCAAGTCTTTTATGTCCCGTAAGGCGGTGTCGGTAGAGGTCTTGACAATTTTAGCCCATTTTGAGGTTTGTAGTTTTCCTTCAAAATCGTCAAAGAGTTTGTTAAGTATTAAGCGTTGGCGTTCGTTGATGGGTGTGTGTGCGTGTAATTTCCAAAACTCAGCTTTACGCAATATTTTCTGTGTGGTATTTTCGGTGGAAAGTATCGCGTTTTTGAGACAATGTAAAAACCAGTCGATCCATTCGGTAATGTCGCCTGAACTATGTTGCACTTTTTGCAATACTTCGTAATAGAGTTTGCGTTCGGATAATATTTGGCTAGACATACTGTAAAATCGTTCTCCACTGCCTTCTGCACAGGCAAGCAACATGTCAGTTATGGCTCTTCCAATTCTGCCGTTTCCGTCATCAAAGGGGTGAATAATGATAAACCAAAAGTGTGCTATTGCAGCTTTCAAAACAGGGTCAAGACCGTTTTCGTTGTTGAACCAATCCAAAAACTTGTCCATTTCCGTTTTTACTAATTCGGGCTTTACGGCTTCGTAATGCACTTTTTCTTTGCCCATAGCACCCGAAACAACTTGCATTTCACCCGTTCGGTATCGTCCCACTTCTATTAAGTAAGGTCCGCTGTACCCAGTGGGGAAAAGTGCTGCGTGCCATCCAAACAAACGTTTTTCGGTTAAAGGTAAAGTGTATCGTTGGGTGGCATCCAGCATCATTTCTACAACACCTTCAATGTGGCGGCTGCTCGATACAAGTCCTGCTGTGTTTATGCCCAAACGCCTTGCAATGGATGAACGTACTTGGTCATAATTGAGTAATTCGCCTTCAATTTCTGATGATTTTACTACGTCTAAGGTTAAGGCGGTTAGCGTGGCTTCTTCTTTAGCAGAAAAACCCAAAGCGTTCATTTGCCCTATTATTTTCCCTTGCATAAGCCGCACCTCACCGAATACAGCATTTATGGCTTTATCCTGCCATGAAAAATCTGTCCAGTTTTTATTCTCATAAATGTATTTTGCCATTCCCTAAAACTTTTTTGCGGTAAATATACAAATTTATTACCGCAAATATGCGGTAATAAATTTGATTTTTCACCGCAAGGAAACGATTTTTCTAAACTTGTAATTTTGGTCGGTTTCCTGCCATTGGCTATAACGTTTGCTTCTAAAACATGATGGGGAGTTCGGAGCAGCCTGCCCGACTGCGTCATTCCCGTCCGAACGGCTCGTCCGGGCGGGCAGGCGGGCATTCTTGTCCCACGTTAAAATAAATGCAATATACTAAAAACAAACTTATCTAACAGTCTGCCCCAATGATTTTTAGCAGCTGTTAGCAAACGTTCTATTTCAAAACCCTCATCCTATACAAACTTTTATCATTGAATATCATCAAACTAGATTGTATGAAAGAATTAAATATCCTAAAAATCAATTTAGAATTTTCAATAATCAAAGCCGTAAATTCATACCTATTGCGCCTGAAAACAAGTTTGCTTTGGAAGTAATATCATATGCTAGTGAAAGTCCAATAAAAGGGTAGAAATTTCCTTTTCCAAGTATTTGAGTATACCCGAAACCGATGATTGGGGAAAATACAGTGCGATACTTTTCATCATTGTAAGATGAGGATTGTAACAAGGGTTGATCCTTTATCAGATGCCATTGCGGAGAAAAAGAAACATTCAATGAAAATGGACATTCACTCTTAACAAAAAAGCATCTTATTATGCATATATTTAAGGCTATAATATGATGATTTGATAAATATGAATAAGAAGGTCCTAAAGCAACTTTATAGAGACTTGAATCAACACCCCAATCAGGACAACGTAATATACTAACTGATGTATAATTCCTGCTATTGACCTTTTCTAATCCTAATCCCAGATTTATACCCTTCTTTAAAAAACAACTAACTCCTACAGCCTGAACTTTTGCATCAAATCCTTTTAAATATGCAAGTGATAAACCATTATGTTTACCAAAGAATTCTTCTTGACTATAAACCTCATAATTACTATAGTTAATAATGAAGATTAAAAAAACTAAGTGCAAAAATCGTTTCATCCGTTCAATATTTAAATTACGTCCTAATAATTAATAAACCAATTATCCCAATAATGTTAATTAAGTGCCAATAATAGAATGTTTGCTAACGTTTGCTGCTAAAAAACGACGGGGCGTTCGAAGCAGCCTACCCGACTGCGTCATTCCCGTCCGAACGGCTCGTCCGGGCGGGCAGGCGGGCATTCTTGTCCCACGTTAAAATAAATGCAATATACTAAAAACAAACTTATCTAACTATCTGCCCCAGTGTTTTTTAGCAGTTGTTGGCGGTAAGCGTTTTTGATTTATCCAATTGTCAGGTTAATTCTTTTTCCAAGTCCGAATTCGAATATTTTGTAAAGCGTTGAAAGTTGAATATCGCATTTACCGTTTTCAAGCCGTGAGATATAACTTTTCTTTGTTCCAACTTTCACTGCAAGCTGCTCTTGAGTCATATGAGCTTCTTTCCGAGCATCTTTAAGCATTTCGCTAATAACAAAATACTGAGCCTTCTCTTCAAATTCGTCGCGCTTTTCAGTGCCAATTTTTCCGTACTTAATGTCTAATAACTCATCAAAGTTCTTAGCATTTCTAATCTTATTTGCGTCCATCGTCATTCTTTTTTGAGTTAAAATATTCTTCTTTTAGCTTCAGAGCCAAGTCAATTTCCTTTTTAGGCGTTTTTTGTGTTTTCTTTTGAAAGCCATTAAAGAGAACTACTAAATAACCTTTGTCAAAACAGCAGAATATTCGATAAATATTGCTTTCAAATTCAATTCGGATTTCATAAAGTCCATCAGTCCCTGTAATATGTTCAAGAAATTTTTTTGGAACATTCTGAACTGTCCGAATAATTTTGAAAACATATTCAATTTTCTCTTGCACTTTCTCAGTCTGTTCTAAATAGAAGTCAGTGAAATAGTGTTCATGAAAAGTAATATGTCTCTGAATATTCATTCTGCAAAGTTAACTTAAAAGTTTACATTTCGCGAATTTTTCATGAGTCATTTTAGGAAATTTCTGAGTTCATGGGTGGTTCTCTGAATGTAGCCTAACGTTTGCCGCTAAGCATAGACAGGGAGTTAATATCCCTCGTTAACGGTAATGCTAAGGTAGGAAATACTTTCTTATCTGCAAATCAGCCCTGATTGGGTTTAGCGGCTGTTGGGTGTAGCTTATATTCCTTTCTTCACTCTTTCCCACTCTGTTTTCAAGACTTTTTGTGTTATTCTAATTATTTCATCATAACATTCTCTATAATCTATCAAATATTTGCCATCATTAACTATGTCTTTCATAGCACATAGTCTTAATTTATTCATTTTTTCGAGTAATTCTTTTGAATCGTTTTCAGTTGGGTTTAGAAGTAATTCTATTTTACTCTGTATTTGCTTAAGGTTTTGTGCTCTTTCGTCAAGAGCTTCATTGAATTCAATTTTATTATTTATAATTTGGCTATTTATTAATCCAAACGTACTCATTAATGAAAGATATTGGCTAACAGATTCTCTTAATTCATTTATCCATTTCTGTCTGTTTCCTGAAAGCGTTGATGTATTAATTTGTTTTTAACAATGTAAATATTTATTATTGCACTTGAAACACCAATGATTAAAGCGACTGCCCACGGCATAATGTCATTCAGCAAATTAACTGAATTATCTTCTGTACATAATAATGTTATCATATGTCTCTTTGTTAAGTTACACCCAACGTTTGCTGCAAAAAACCGTTGGGGAGTTTGAAGCAGTATCTCTGTCCCACGTTAATATAAATGCAATATACAAAAATAAAACTTATCTAACCATCTGCCCCAATGATTTTTAGCAGCTGTTGGCAACTGTGATTAGATTTTTTCAACTTTTCTTCGTCTCAAACTTTGTTCGATTCTTCCAAATGAAGTTGTTACATATTGACTTCGCACCATGTTAATTAATTCAATATGTTTTTTGTCAGGAGATTTACTTATCATCAAGTTTGGAATAGATGGATTATAAATAATTTCTTCAAGTTCTAAAGATGTAGGCTCTGATACATGGAAAGTATCTATTAAGAATTTGCAATAACCCTTTTTTGAAATTGACTTTACAGGAAATACATAATTATATGCAAGAACGTCAAATAGTTTTGAGTAGTCTACTTTTGTAGATGGAAACATTAGTCCATCAATAGTTTTATTCTTTGAAATATATTGAAGGAGTAATTGGGGAATAATGTATTCTGGTTTAAAATTACCATTAGTATATTTAACTTTAATAGAACATGCTATTGTTAAAGGAAATAGTATTAAATACCTAAGTAAATGTGGAAGTTGATACACTTGAACAATTAAGTCAGTCTCATTTATGAAGTCTTCCGTTCTTTGTATTTTTATAACTTTTAATTCTCGGACATTAACAATTCTTGAATACCATAAGTCACGTAGCCTATATCGGTCAAACTCCTCCCAACAAACATAAGTAGAATCTCCTAAATATAATGCGGGAAACCCTGGCACGCTGTATCTATTTGTTGAAACAGTGTGCCTTTGTTCAAATCTAATATGAAAAAGGTCAGATTTTGTAAAGTGCTTATTTTCGTTCTTTCTTGCTCTATAAAAGTTAGTGTCTTCTTTTATAGTAGATAATGTTTGTATTTCATTAAAAAAAATACTGTCAAGCGATTTGTTGAAATTATCTGTAGCCTCAAAAATATTTCCATTATAAAATAAATCAATTGTTTCTTTAATAGAGTTTGATAGGTTTACTATTTTGGAAAAAACAATACTATTATCGTCGGTATTAAATGCAATTTCATAATCAATTTGTTGTAATAGTTCTTTATTGTAATAGGCTACATAATTGTCTAATGCATTTGATAAAAAATCAGGAAAATAAATATCTGTAACCTGTTCCAATGGTATTTGTAATTCCTTAATCTTTAAATAAGGTTTTAAATTATTATAGATATCATTATTCGTTGTCATTCTTATCTGCTATTAATATCATTGTTGCCAACGTTTGCTGCTAAAAAACGACGGGGAGTTCGAAGCAGCGTCTCTGTCCCCCGTTAAACTTTTACGAATGTACTAAAAACTTGCTTATCTGCGCATCAGCCCCGATGGGTTTTAGCAGCTGTTAGCGAAAGTTATTGTAACTTTTTTATTTTGAGTTTAGAGTTTGAATAAATCCCTAATTCTCTTAAAGGCCTATTATCGGTAAATGGTATTCCTCGAGGAACCATTTCTTTTTGTCTATTACTCCTAATTTCATTGCCATTTTCAGCGTTTATAATAATCCAATCAAATTCATAGGTAAATGGCTTAACTTTGCCATCTAGTTTGTAATAAACAGAATCTAAAAAATCTCTAAAGGTCAGACCATCACTAATATCAACTTTTTTAATTGGATTATTACTATTAAAATCACTAAAGTCGACTAATACATAGTTGTCATCAAATCTGTTTGATATGAATTCTTCGTTCTTTATTTTGATATAACTATTATAGTCTCTATTATCTGCTAATTGATTCAATTTTTCGTAAATTTGATTCAATGATTTCATTATAAATTCATCTGAAGGTAATTCTGAATCTTGAACTTTTGCAATTTTAAACCGACCAAAATGTTTTAAAAAAGTAGAATAGTTTTTATTTTCAATCGATTCTTTATATGTTGCCTTTATCTTAATTTTCAATTCTTCTTTAAATGTACATATTTGATTATAATTTAAATCGCGTGGGTAAATAATATGCTCAATTATTGCAGTATCAAATGAAAAAGGTGTATTATCATCTTTTATAATAATAGTAGGTTTATCAAATGCTAATCTCAAGCCCAATTCAAACATAACATTTGGATTCTTTCCGCTAATATCACAAACTATTATAGGATTTGAATATAAATTTTGGATTATACGATTTTGTATAACTCCACTCTCATTGGCATCGCTAACTAAATTTGGAACAAATTCTATTTCAGAAATACATTGTTTTAGGATTGAAAGAACTTCTATCCAATGTTCTTTATTACAACCATCAATTTCTGAAATTGGCATAACAATGCCGCAGTCAATTACTTTTTCCTTCATAGTTTTATAATTTTCGCTAACGTTTCCGTGGTTTGGCGCGCTGGGGAGTTAGCAGCAGCGTCCTTATCCCACGTTAAACTTTTACTAAATTACTAAATACTTTCTTATCTGCATATCAGCCCCAGTGGGTTAAACCTCGTGTTAGCACCTGACAATTATTTTAATATTTCAAGTAAGAAATCAATACTATCTTTCGGATAATTAGTTTTCTTGCATTTTAATAATATCTCATATGCTTCTTTTCTCGAAATGCTTTCTGAAAACATTGCTCTTATTGTTTTATCATAATGCGAAAACGAAACAACAGTCAAATCAATTTGTGCTTCAAGAGGGAATAGTAAAGCCTCTCTTTGTTGGAATACAAAGCCTATTTTGTAAGGTTCGGGATTTCTAGATAAAAGAATAACATCACATTTTCTAAGTTTATCTAATGTTTCGATAATATTTTTAGACCTAAATTTCAAATTGTAATGAAATGCATTTTCAATGTATTCTTGATTTACTTTACTCAATATTTCTAAATATTCATCTTTCTCTTCCATTAATTCTTGAATGTCCAAAGGTATATTTGTCCAAGAAAGTAATGTAGATGGATATTTGTGTCCAATTTTTGTTATTCTTTCGGAAAATAGATTTGCTAAACAAAGTGTCTCTTCCTTTGATAGAATTAGTTTCTCATTACTTAATCTAAGAAGGATGCTTTTAAAATTTTGAATTTGTCTTCCCGATAAATAGAGTTCAAAATTAGGTTGTCTTAAGGATTCATTAATGGTTTTCTCAAGAATCCGTTTCTGATTATCTGTAAGGTTCATATCGTCAATTTGTTTGGTGCTAACTACTAAATAATGCCAGCTCTATTGCGTATATTTTTACTATACCCGAAGCTGCACATCGCTGTTTTAAAAAACCTTCCGTTTACGAATTTAATTATTTTTTTAAACAACGAACCCATTGAGCTAATTTTTTTCGATGAATTGGTGCTTTGATAATGGTCGTATTCCGAGGGTGTCTAAAAAGACCATTTCACGCAAACCTTGCCTGCCGGCAGGCAGGGAACGCTAAGATTTTCGCTAAGATCGCAAAGTAAATATAGTTACTAATCAATGCTTTGCGGTCTTTGCGTTTTCACTTTGTGGTCTTTGCGAGAAACTATTATTGACTTTTTAGACAGCCTCATTGATCCTAACCTAAATTCCAAATACCCTGCCTACCGGTCAGGCAGGCGGTAGGTAGGAAATTTGGAGTTCTCTTACTGACACTTTAAGGGCTAGATGTTTACATCAACCCAAATTATTGCTATCTTTCATGTTCAAATAAAAATGCAAGTAGCATGGTTACCTATACTAGAAATCAGCTAAGAGCTGCGGCGATAAGCATTATCGCTATTGCCATTGTATGCGTATTCCCTTTTCAGGGCTTAGCCCAGGATAAGGGTACTACCCGCCCCGATAACTACGTGGTAATGCTCTCGCTCGATGGCTTCCGGTGGGACTATTCAGCCTTGTATAATACCCCAAACCTAAATCAAATCGCTAAGGATGGGGTAAAAGCCGATGCGATGATTCCATGCTACCCCTCCAAAACATTTCCGAATCATTACAGCATGGCCACAGGGCTTTACCCCGATAATCATGGTATTGTTAATAATTCATTCTACGACTCTGATCTAGGTTTTTTCTCGAACAACGACCGTCAAAGCGTTGAGTTCCCTGACTTTTATGGCGGAGAACCCATTTGGATAGCAGCAGAAAAGCAGGGCGTAAAATCAGCAGCATTCTATTGGGTAGGCACTGAGGCACAGATCAATGGTATTCAACCTACATACTGGAAGAAGTACAATAAAAACGTGCCATTCTCATATAGAATCGATACAGTATTGCATTGGCTTACACTCCCCGAAGAGGTTAGACCAAGGCTAATATTGTGGCACTACCAGGAGCCTGATCGGACAAGCCACGATTACGGCCCTACTTCACCACAAACCAAAGCTTGTATAGAACAAATCGATAGCCTGCTCGGCATTTTTATTAAAAAGATTAAAGCGTTGCCCATCGCATCGAAAATCAATATTATTGTCGTTTCGGATCACGGGATGATATCAATATCGAGGGATAAGCTCATTAACCTTTCTGACCATCTTAATAAAGATTGGTTTGATGTCATGTCTGGAGGAAATCCTGTTTACAATCTTCAACCCAAAGAGCAATACCGTAAACAGGCATTGGATATTCTTAAAAAGATACCCAACCTAAAAGTATGGGAACGCGATAGTATCCCCAAAAGGTATCACTATGGCAGAAACCCTAGGGTTTGCTCTATTCTTATTGAAGCTAATCTGGGGTACAGCATCAGCTGGGCTGACGACAAGGAGAGCTATTCGGGGGGTACCCATGGCTACGACAACCAATACCCCGAAATGCGAGGAATATTCTATGCGTTTGGCCCAGCATTTAAAAAGGGGTATCAACAACCCCCATTCATGAATATCGATCTATACCCTCTAATATCCTACATCCTAAAAATTAAGGTAGTACACGTTGATGGAAGGATTGGAGAGGTTATTGGAATGCTTAAGTGATTCATTGTGTTGCCGTGAGGCTGTGAGGCTGTGTCGCAGTAATAAATTGGGGGAAATGGAATAATGTCTGCCTGCATCACTCCATTCCTCCACCATTCCATCCTTCCATCACTCACCCCATAGATCGAGTTCACATTATTTAAACCTACAGCATCACTGCAAAACTGCAATACAATTTTTCAAATAACTATTTTATAGGTAAATAAGCAGCCTTATTAATCTCCTGTAAGCTGGTTATCGGTTTTTGAGGGGTTAAGTACTGCGCCAAGAACTTGTATATCTTAACCCGAATCTCCTTGGCGATCTTGGAATCGATTCGATCGAATGAGTGTCCACCTGGAATATCCTTAAAAATCTCGTACTCGAACTTCTTCCCTTCAGCCTTTAGCGCTTGAATCAGGTGCTCAACCTCTAGGCTATTCACATCATCATCGTTGGTGTTGGTATGAATAAGTAAAGGCGTTTGCAGCTTCGCTGCATTCCAAGCGGGTGAGCGTTTACGGTACTCGTTAATGTCGCCACGAGCAGTTTTACCGATGTGATTCTCGGCCGACATAATATCGCGATAGTCCTCAGTGGCATAGCCCATTCGAGCGATTAGATCGGAAACAGGAACCCCAGCGAACGCGCATTTATAATCATTCGGATGTTCGAATATATTCATCAGCGATATCATTCCACCATGGCTCCAGCCGATTGCTCCGACCCTATCCTTGTCAACAAAATCGTAGTTCTCGATCATATATTTACGGCTGGCATCGCAATCATCATTCTCAAGCCCACCATAGTCAATCAGATCATGAAAACCTCTTCCGTAGCCTGTACTCCCCCTATACTCTGGGGCAACCACGATATACCCCTGCGCCATCATCTCACGAACCATATGGGTATGGTATGTAGTGAAATCGCCATGTACACCACCATGAACTAAAACCAATAGGGGGTGTTTTTTTGTTAAGTCGATATTTTTGGGAATGAAAACGTATGACCAAAACTTAACAGGGTTCTTAGCCCCCATTGCCGTTGGATTCTTGACCTTAGCTGATGCTGGTCCATACATGAATACTTTATCTATATAAGCGTATTCCTTAATCTTATCGAACCACAAACCATCGTCAACCGCTTTTTGCAGCTGATCCAAACGATGGTTAAGCTCAACATTATCCTCTTTCAGCTTGGAGATTTCATTCCTAAGCGATTGCTCATCCTGGGAATAAACAATACATGGTAGAAGAACCATTATCAATATCATTATCCTTTTCATACTTACATCATTTTTTAGAATGCGATTAACTCAATTATCAAAACACAACTAGCAAACAAAATTATTTTAACTAAATTCGTAAAGATTCGTTAAGCGAATATAATATGAACAAAAATAACAAATCATTCTATTAATACAAAACATCTAATTATCAATTATTTAAAAAATATTTTTAAAATAACTATACTTTTTAGTTGTATAACTAAAACATTTAGTTTACATTTGCTTTATGAAGGAGTTAACAAAAGCAGAAGAAGAGGTAATGGAGTACTTATGGAAGCTGAATAAAGCTTTTGTAAAGGATATTCTGGCGCTCTTCCCTGAACCAAAGCCAGCCTATACCACCGTTTCTACTATCGTACGAATATTAGAGCGAAAAGGGATGGTAGGGTTTAATGCGTATGGTAAAAACCATGAGTATTACCCGCTTGTCACGAAAAAGGATTATGCTAGGCTTTGCTTCAGACACGTGCTAACCAAGCACTACAGCAGCTCGTGGAAGAAATTTGCCTCGTTCTTCTCATCGGAGGAAGAGGTAACCCTTACCGATCTGGAGGAGATAAAAAAGCTTATCGAGGATCAAATAGAACAACGTAAAGCGAAGAAGGATGAATAATCTGCTAATTTACATTCTATCAACGGGTATTTGCTTAACCCTATTCGTGTTGGCGTATCAAATCTTCTTGAGAGATAACACGAGGTTTAACCTATGCAGGTTCTACCTAATCTCTGCTATCCTAATGTCGTTTCTTCTGCCCTCGATTCCCATTGATTTAGGGATAAGTTTAATTCATAAAGCCGAACAAAAAACTCCTCTGATCGAAGTCAAGCCAATATTGATGAGCTCCTCTCCAGGGATAATAACAGGTACACCTATCGAAAGTAGTTCTAATCTAAATATCGACTATTTAACCGTATTAGGAATCACCTTGCTCTCGATATCCTTATTACTATTCATTCGATTTATCTATCGCTTTGGTACGATTATCCTTATTCAAACCTCAGGAAATAGATTGGTGAATGAAGAGGGTTTTAACCTAATATTTACCGATAGAACCGATAACGCATTCTCATTCCTTGGATATATTTTCATTAACCCCTTAAAATTTAACGATGAAGAAAAAAGGTTGATTATAGAGCATGAACGTGAGCATATACGGCACTTTCACTCCATTGACCTGATCCTAATTGAACTGTTAATTGTGATGCAGTGGTTTAATCCTTTTGCATACATCGCACGGCGTAAACTGATTGAAATCCATGAATTTATTGCCGACAACGGTGTAATCCGAAATGGTGCCGACCCGCACTCCTATCAAACTCTTCTGCTTTCGGTTGTGACTTCTTCATGCCTGCCAACGGCGGGTAACCAACTTAGCGCATTAATCACTAAAAAACGAATAGCCATGATAGGAAAACCTTTGAACCAAACCGGACGGTGGATTAACTTTTTAATCCTAGTGCCCATAGCTGCAATTCTAATAATTGGAATATCAGCGTTTACTGTAAAAGAATCAAAAAAAATCGATAGTAAGGAAGAAATCGCTATTCCTGAAACCAAACCTTCAATCCTGCTAGGGAAAACAGAGAGCAAAATCATCAGTCCAATTGTAATCGACAGTAAAAATAATACAACATTACCCATTGAAACTGAAAGTTCTAGACAAAAAGAATTTGATTTAAAGCCAATTTCAAGTAAGGAAATTAAAACATTGGACCAAAATCAAAACCCTGCAAAGGCGAAGAAGATTGACATTGCCTTAAAAGAAACAAATAATAATCAATCTATTAAGGAAGTTCTGTTAAAAAGGGCAATGGACGAAAGTAAGGATACCTATTTAAAAGATTTATATTTTAATTTACCTCCCAAAGGAACTAGTGCCGATATCTCTAAGGGTTATACATCTAGATACTCAGTGATACTTAAAAAAAATTGTATTTATAGTTTAAATTACCTTTCGGGAAGTAAAGACGATAATTTACAAGCAAATATATTGACTCCAGAAGGTGATGAGAACGTTATTGTTAATCAATTTAACTTTTCATACAGTACAAAGAAAACCTTTCAACCTACAAAAACTGCCGCTTACCATTTGGAGATAGTTAACCTAACTTCTAAAAGTGCTGAGGCATTGATTCTGTTGAATTATGTTGGAGAAAATAAAAATTCAATAGAAAACAAAGTTGAAAACGATTCAATATTATATCAAGCATTGAAAAATAGGGCAAATAAAGAAGTAAAAGGTATTCAACTTGCAGATTTTTTTGTACATGTTGAACCTAATCGGTTTAACATGTATTCTGTGACCCTAAAGCAAGGTTGCGAGTACATTTTTAACCTTTATGCTAATAATAATGATGATAAATTTAACGCTGTAATATCCCGAGGGAAACTGTCTGGAAAATTAAATAAAGTAACAGAAACAAAAGTTTCTAATTCAAGTAAATTTAGCTTTACTCCAAAAGAAACAGGTTATTATGTTTTTACCTTAGAGAATATTTCATCTAACAAAACGCCAGCATTAATGGTGCTTACATACAATGGTGAAAGAAATATTATTTCAGAATGGGGGAAAAGCAAATTTCCATGTATTTACGAGGAATTAGAGAAAGCAGACCAAACCTATTATCAAGAAGAAACAAAAAAAATACAAGCACAAAATGACGATGAGGAAGTATTCTTAGTTGTTGAGCAAATGCCAACATTTGGAAGTGGTGATGCAGGTGAATTCAGAGCTTGGGTAGCATCGAATATGCAGTACCCCAAAGAGGCTGCTGAAAAGAGATTACAAGGAAGAGTATTCGTACAATTCGTTATAGAGAAAGATGGAAACTTGACAAATGTTAAAGTCATACGAGGTGTTGACGTAATTCTTGATAAAGAAGCTATCAGAGTAGTTGAATCCTCTCCAAAATGGAATCCAGGATTGCAAAGGGGGAAACCTGTTCGTGTATCATATACTTTCCCGATTACCTTTTCGCTACAATAACGTGAGTTCGATGTAAGAAGCAACTTAACTACCTGTTTATTATCATTATATCCTTAATGATTAATTGGAATAGTGGAAAAATGGAATATTGCCGGCCTGTCGCCTGCCGTTAGGCAGGGTAAGCAGGGCAGACAGAGAAGAAAAACGTTAGAAGAAACCCCATTATTGACTTCGTCGAGTTCCGCTTCGCTCCAGTTCCACTGCTCCCTGCCTACCGGCAGGCAGGCGGCAGGCAGGCACCATTCCAATTCCAAATGAAAAATTTGTAATAAATTACATTTTAGAGCATTACCACTATTTCTTAGATCGAACTCACGTTATAATAAATTCAAACATATCTCTGTCAGGGTTAAAACCCTGACAGAGTTAATATTATTTACAAATCGCACCTTTGATTATTGGTAGCCTTCTTGAAAAAGTAATTGCAGAGATCAAGCAGATAAAGCCCGCTACGAACAGTGTATATTGAACACCAGCCCATGGGGAGATTGAGCCGAGTAAAAGACTTCCCAACGGAGTAATCCCCATAAACGACATGCCATAAAGCGCCACCACCCTACCCCGCTTATCCTCATCGACAATGGTCTGAACTAGAGTATTGGTTGATGCAAACTGAATTATCATTCCAAAACCCGTTAGGAACATCAAAATCATTGAAAGAATGGGGTAAACCGAAAGAGAAAAACCCATAAGGGCAAGACTAAAAGTAATTGCTGAAATCATAATCAGCTTAGGCATTCCGCAAACACCTTTGCGAGAAGCTAAATAAATGGCCCCTAATAGTGCACCTGCACCCATTGAACCTGTTAAGAATCCTAGCGTTTGAGCATTACCATGAAGTATATCTTTAGCAAAAACGGGCATAAAAACATTATAGGGTAACCCAAAGAATCCAGTAATAATAACCAATACAAGCAAGTATTTAATAGGCTTAAAGCTAAAGGAGTACTTAAATCCTTCCATTAAATCGCGATAAACAGAACCATGCCCTTTTCCTTTATTAATAGGGATAACGCTCATGGAGATTAGCGCAACAATCACAGCTAAGAAACTTATCCCATTAATCAAAAAGCAGTAGCCTTCGCCAAAAACGGCAATTAGAAAACCACCAATCATTGGACCAATAAAGCGGGCAGAATTAATAAGGGTTGAGTTAAGGGCAATAGCATTCTGAAGCAGTTCCTTTTCACCAACCATTTCGAGTAAAAATGCATGACGGAAAGGGGTTTCAAAAGCTAAAGCAAATCCATTGATGATGGCAATAATAATTATATGCCAAACCTTTATAACATCAGCAAAGTAAAGCCCAGCCATGGTGAATGCCATAACCATCGATACAGTTTGAACCGCAACAAGCACTTTTCTACGATTCAGCCTATCGGCATAAACACCCGCAATGGGAGTAAGAATTAAGGAAGGAATTTGGCCTGCAAAACCGATGATACCTAAGTAGAATGCGGAGTTGGTCAGGCTATAGACCAACCACCCTAATGCTATACTTTGAATAAAAGTTCCAAAAAGGGAAACAATCTGACCTAAGAAGAAGAGCTTAAAATTCCTACTCTTTAGAGAGCGAAAGGCAAAACCAATCTTATGAAAGTATAAATCGATGTCGAGGAAACGGTTCAAGGGATATTTTTTACAAAACTATAAAAGGTTTGATTGAAAATTATCAAGAAAGATTAATAGCGTAAAACTTTTTGTAATACTGAAAGAATTATTCAAGCTGTTAAAACGGTCAACCACAAAGGACACAAAGCCTGCCTGCCGTCAGGCAGGGATACACTAAGCACACAAAGAAAAAAATAAGCTTAGCGCCCTTGGTGAAGTCCTTAGTGTCCTTCGTGGTTAAATACTTTTTATGGTAAAAACTTTTCGGGATGCTTTTTATCGAAACCAGCCTCTTTCTGATATTTAGAACCAACAACTAGCAAATCGGCCTCATTGAACCAATCAGCAATAAAAGAAATACTTGTTGGCAAACCATTTTTATCAAATCCGTTAGGAATTAGTAAAGCAGGATGGCCCGTAAGGTTTGTCATTAAACACTGATTACCGCCCCATGTAGGACTAACAATAACATCAACATCTTTAAAAACCTTTATAAACTCATCAATCAGCTTTGTTCTTATTCTATTTGCTTGAATATACTCAACCGCAGGTATGAATCGAGCCTGACGGAATATATTTGCCCAAGCCATCTTCTCCTGTCGAACAAGCATTGTGTCCATTTTAGAAAGGGTTACATCGCTAAAAAATGCAGCAGATTCCGCCTCAACGATAATGCTCATCGCCATGGTTGGGATTTGCTCCGGAAGCTTGATGGGGATTAATGTTGCACCCATCTTTCTCAATGTCTCAAGGGTGATGCTATCATTCTCTTTAAAATCGTATTTATCCTTGAAATAGTCCTCAACATAGCCAATCCTTAAGTCTTTTAGCTCTTTCCTTGGATTGTAATTAAAAGGTACATCAATAAGAGTTTTGTCAAAACCATCGGTTCCCCTAATAGCATCGAACACCAAAGCGCAATCCTCAGCCGTACGGCAGATTGGACCAATCTTATCCATTGTCCAGCAAAGAGACATTGCCCCTGTTCTGCTAACCCTACCAAACGATGGACGTAGCCCAGTAACACCACAAACCGTTGATGGAGAAACGATTGAACCCCATGTTTCGGAACCAATTGAAAATGCCACTAACCCTGCCGAAGTAGCCGAAGCCGAACCAGCCGATGAGCCACTCGAACCTTTCTCGGTATTCCAAGGGTTACGGGTTATGCCTCCAAACCAAGCATCATCCATGGCAAATTCGCCAAGCGATAGTTTAGCAATTAGCACAGCCCCTGCCTCATCGAGTTTTTGAATAACAGGAGATGTAATCTCAGGGATTTGATTTTTATAAATTCTCGATCCCCATGTAAATGGAAACCCTTTTAGCGCAAGCAAATCCTTAACACCATAAGGAATACCATGAAGCGGCCCTCGATAAATGCCCTTTGCAATCTCATCATCGGCTTTTTGAGCCTGTTCTAGCGCACGCTCCTCCAGCAGCGTAATAACGCAATGCAACTCAGGATCATATTTCTTTAGGCGCTCGATATACATCCTGGTTAACCCTAAAGAGGTAACCTTCTTCGTTTTAATCAGCTCTGAGAGTTCGGCCACGGAGTAGAAGCATAACTTCTCAATGCTATCGGGCATTACTACATCCTTTGGTAAATACCAATCGATTTTACTTTGATCGTGGTTAAAAGGGTAGCCAAGGGGAATTGGGGATTGAATCAACGAAGGCATATCGGCATTCTCAAGCTTAAAGTCATGAATCTTCTTATAGCTCTCTTTATAGCTCATCAGGCCATCAATCATCGAATCGCGCTGTTCTTGGGTAAATTCAAGACCCAATAGTTTTTCGGTATTTGCAATTTGGTTACGTATATCCCCATTTGTTTTATAGAGATAGTAATTTACACCAATCGATACAATTAACAGTAATACTAAAAGTATCAATAGAAATTTTGAGGTTTTCATTGCGTTTTGGGTTTGGTTATACGGTTTACAATTTACGAATCAATTTAGCATCTTTGACTGTTAATGAGAATTTAAGTTTAAGCAAAAAAATGCAACTAATCCTTCTAAATAATTTTCAATCAATTAATATTTACGTAACACATCAAATATCTATAAAACCTATCTTTGATGTCAAATAATTTACAATGAAGAGATCGAAGATTAAAACCATTGCCCTCGTTGCGCACGATAATCGCAAGGGCGATATGATTGAATGGGTTGAATGGAACTGGGAAAAGTTGATGAAGCATAAACTTATATGTACTGGTACTACAGGGCGATTAGTAGAAGAGGCAATTGCTCGGATGTTCGGAGAAGGGTCATACGATCAACTGCAAATGATGAAGCTAAAATCAGGTCCACTAGGGGGCGATCAGCAGCTAGGAGCAAAGATTGCAGAAGGCGAAATTGATATTCTTATTTTCTTTTGGGATCCAATGCAGGCTCAGCCTCACGATGTTGATGTTAAAGCGTTGCTAAGGCTAGCATCGCTTTACAATATTCCAACAGCAACAAATCGGTCAACTGCAGATTTTTTGATTAGCTCACCTTTACTCGAACAGGAGTATATACCTAAACTTATAGACTATTCAAAGTACATTAACAGAAAAGTGTAATTTTGCATTTACACAAAATCAGCAATGAGTTATACATTAACAACTTATCTATATTATTACTTATTCGAACTGACATTACCATATTAATAAACCAAAAAACCAAACCAATGAAAAAATATCTATTATTCTGTATCGCACTCGGTATTGTTTTTTCATCCTGTAAAACAAACCAACAGAAAGATGAAAAAGTTGAAGCTAAGGCTGAACCAACAATCGCTGTTATTAACAATGGTGATGTTGATTTCGATACTTACTTCGTTGATAAAACCATGCGTATGGATTACTTCCATACTGGCAATGTAACTGAAGAGAAGTTTGCCATCGACAAAGTACTATCTGATGGTACATGGGGGGGTAGCAAAAAGATTTTGGTTGATAAACTTGAACTTGGACTCTATTTCTTCGAAATAGTTGACAAGGAGACCAATATCTTGCTTTATTCTAGAGGCTTTGCAAGCGTTTTTGGCGAATGGCAAACAATTCCTGAGGCAAGTGAGCGTTGGGGAACATTCCATGAATCGCTCCGTTTTCCTTGGCCTAAAAAGATAGTAACCATCAATATGAAGAAGAGGGATGCTCAGAATAAATTCCAAACCATTTGGACAACCGACCTTGATCCTTCGTATCGTCAGGTTAACCCTGCGGATAGAATCCATACTGAAAAGGTTGATGTAATTCTAGAGAATGGTCCAGCACAGGAAAAATTGGATATTGTAATTCTTGGCGATGGATATTCAGCCCAAGAAATGGATAAATTCCGTAACGATGCGAAACGATTATCGGGAGTATTAATGGACGCTGAACCATTTAAATCGCAGAGTAAAAATATCAATATTCGTGCTGTTGAAAGTCCATCGGAGCAATCGGGTGTGAACAAACCACATCATGGAGTTTTCAAGCATTCAAAGCTATCGGTTAGCTATAGCACTTTCGACTCAGAGCGCTACGCGTTGACCTACGATAATAAAACGGTTAGAGATGTTGCATCGGCTGCTCCATACGAGTTTATGGTAATCCTTGTTAACGAACGCACATATGGAGGTGGAGGTATTTACAACCTTTACACAACTGTTTCAGCCGATAATAAATTTGCCGATTACATTATGGTTCACGAAATGGGTCATCATATGGCAGCGCTTGCCGATGAATATTACACCTCATCGGTTTCATATGAAATACCAAAGATTACGCTAGAGCCTTGGGAGACCAACGTTACTGCTCTTTTCGACAAGAATAACCTAAAATGGAAAGACCTTGTGGAGGAAAGCACTCCAATTCCTACACCTTGGAACAAAACAGAATTCGATGCACACGGATATAGTATTCAGAAAGAGCGTGATAGCCTAAGAACCGCTCATGTTCCTGAGAATATAATGGAAGACCTATTTACTCGTCAAATGAACAAGGAGAATGAATTCTTCGCATCAGAACAGTATAAAGATAAAGTTGGTGCTTTTGAAGGTGCTAACTACAATGCAAAGGGTATGTACCGTTCACAGCTTGATTGTATTATGTACACTAGGCATCAGGTGTTCTGTAAGGTTTGCCAAAGAAGTATTGTTAATGTAATTGAGCAGTACTCGAAGTAAATAATATATACCTAAAAACTAAATATCTAGTAATTTTGTTTGGCTGTAGTTTAAATTGGCGTTTAAATCTTTGTGTTTTCTTAGCGTTTTAGTGCCTTGGTGGCTAAAAAAGATTTGCCACTAAGGCGCAAAGCCACAAAGCATCGATAAAACAAGTTGCAACGCTAAATTAAACTACAGCCATTTTGTTTGGCTGTAGTTTAGTATTGCATCTTAGACTAGTTAGGATCTGCTGATTAAGTGTTAAAATACAAAAAATAAAATATTACACTACTGACCGACTAAAATACTATACAATTCATGAAATACTTGATATTACTACATTCTATGTATAGGTCGCCCCTAATGGGGCTTGAATTTGATTTTTCTCTAATTACT
>Ga0209287_10000259_pt1 | contig 35119 bp, 28 predicted proteins | sample PPLLak3cmMay2015_2_FD_187255 | JGI IMG/M metagenome (GOLD analysis project Ga0209287, IMG submission 187255) | Freshwater sediment microbial communities from Prairie Pothole Lake near Jamestown, North Dakota, USA - PPLs Lake P8 Core (1) Depth... | ecosystem: Environmental > Aquatic > Freshwater... | reverse complement strand
CTTTCATACCATCCTCCTGTTTTTGAATTTAATATTCATCCACAGGAGATATTATTGAATAAAACATTTATTATGTCAAGTTATTTATGACGTTAGCTATAATATTAATAGCTTTTAATATAAGATAAAATTAAAGAATGAATAACAAAATATCGGATACCGGATGCATCAGCAAGCAGATTAATTTTTTATCCGGCGGTTTTCGTTTACATGGAATTCTCCATCTTCCATCCGAAGAGAATCCGCCCCTTGTAATTGGTTCCCATGGTTTTGAAAGTTCCGGAGATTCTCCGAAGCAGATAGCACTTGCAGAAAAGTGCAATAAAGCCGGTATTGCATTTTTCAGATTTGATCACCGCGGATGTGGATATAGCAAAGGCAATTTCCAGGAAGTTACAAACATAAAATCAAGATACGAAGATCTGATCTCTGCTTATAATACTATGATGGAAATAAAAGCCACTTCAAATCATACCGGCCTTTTTGGAAGCAGTTTTGGGGGAACCGTATGCCTTTTAGCAGCTGAAATAATACGGCCTTCATCAATTGTTACCTTTGCTGCTCCTGTCAGAAGTTCCGCAATAGCCGAAGCAATCAATAAACTGGACATATCAGAAAAAACCCGGTCTTTTTTTCATAGAAGTAATTTTCAGTTTGACATTTCTGACAAGCTCGCATTAACCGATCACATACTTGTTGTACATGGAGACTGCGACAGTATTGTTCCTGTTTCAAATGCCTTAGAGATATACAGAGATGTATCGGAACCGAAAAAACTTCTCATTCAGCAAGGTGGAGATCATCTGATGAGCAATCCGGTTCATCAGCAGGTATTCATGGAAGAAGCCTTAATTTGGTTCAAATCTCATTTATGCAATTGACGATGTTTCCTTTACGGTAAATAAAATCCAGAGATCCAAGTGAATCCGGAAGCTTTGAAGGATCTCCTTTTGTCACAAGAAACGTAGCAGCTCTACCTTCAGAAATTACTCCAATGTCTTCTATTCCAAGCAGTCTTGCTCCATTACAGGATGCGCACTTTATGGCCTCCGGCAATGAATATCCCGCAGTAACGAACAATTTTAGTTCTTCTATTATACCTGATCCGTGATGCACTCCGATGCTTCCGGCATCAGTCCCGAGAGCGACCGTAACGCCAAGCCCCCTTGCCTTTGAGATCTGTTCAATCTGGTGATCAAGATTCATGCATGAAACTTCATATTCAACACTACCATGTTTCAGATGTTCTGCGTATCCTTTCATGGTACAGGCAGTCGGAACCCAGACAATACCTTTTTCAGCCATTGCTTTCATGTTTTCAATTCCCATGAAAAAACCATGTTCAATCGAATTGCACCGGGCAGCAATAGCAGCTGCTATCGGTTTTTTGCCGTTAGCATGAACCATGACTTTGCGGCCGCATTTTCGGGCAATCTTAACTACATCCGACAGCTCTTCAGCGCTGAACTGCAGAAGAGTCTCCTTCCCGAATTCCCTCAAACTGTTCAAGCCCGAATTTACTACCTTTATATGGTCCTTATCCTCGTGATCATTTTGTATCGCTTCTGCAAGAGAATAATTCGCCTGCAGCGGTCGTCCAATCAGTCCGCCATATCTTCCGCTACGATGCCATCCCCTTCCGGCAACTCTGACTACTATAGGCGCTTTTTTAATTTCAATATATTCATCCCTGTAACGCAAAGCATAAGCATGTTTATCTCCACCGTCACGGACCGCCAGGATACCGTACGATAAATGCCGCTTTATATGCTGCGTAATTAAACCCTTTATTTCATCAAAGCCTGCACCGAGCTGTTTCTCACGGGCAACAGGATCATCTGTCCCTGACATGCAAAGATGAACATGGCTGTCAACAAGACAGGGTAGAATAGTAGATGAGCCGTAATCCGTTGTTTCTCCTACCGGAGAATCCCTGGCAAAGGAATCATTTATTGAGATAATCCTTCCATTTTCAATTTGTAGTCCGATATTTTTCCGGACAGGACCACCTGTCCCGTCAATTAACCATCCCACATATATATTTTTGATGCCGCTCATATAATACCCATGCCCGAAATTCGAATATCGATCCATGACGTAAGACTCATGCCCTATGTATTAGGCCTGCCCATCCGAACTCTCGATCCCTCAAATTTCCGAATCCCTTAATCATGTACCGGATGCCGGTCCAGAAAATTCCTGACAGCTTCTCTGTATCCAGGCGTACAGCTTGAATCACTGTGGTCCGCACCTTTTGCCACAAAGAGCTCGGCCTGCCCCGATACAAAACTGTTTTTCAGTTTTTGGGCAAACCTTAGGGGAAAACGCGCATCCTTTTCTCCATGAATAAGCATTACGGGAATTCTTATCCCAGGTGCAATATGCGCAGGGCTGACGCTGTCAATATTGTTTCTATATAAGATATCCATAAGAAAAAGGATGGCAGGCGCGAAAAATACCCCGAAGAAAGTATTAAACCATCTGTAAAGGCTGCGAAGAGCTTCTTTCGTATAAGCATATGAGGCTTCAAGGAAAAGGATCTTAACCCTGCCCTGATTCCTGCCGGCTGCAATTATCGCTCCTGCTGATCCTGCTGAATGTCCGTAAAGCAGAACCGGCTTGCCTATCCAGTCCATTACCGATTCTATATCTTCAGCAAATTTTACAGCATTCATGAATTTACACCGGCTCGACCCTCCATGATCCCTTGCGCTGTGTATAACTGCTGTAAAACCCCATTCCCCGAATATCCTTGCCCTCCCGACCATGCGGCCCCGGTTTCTCCCCCATCCGTGCGCGAAAAGAACAATCCCTTTCGATTTTCCTTCCGGCTCGATTCTCCAGACTTCAAGAAATCCTCCGTTTTGCGCAGGAATTGTTTCATCTATGATCCTGCCCCAGTCAGGAGTATCGTTGACCGGATTTCTCGGATACTGATGAACAACGTAAACAGATACAAGTACTAAAGCAATATATAAAGCGGCTATTAAACTCAAAACGCCATAGAACAGTTCCATCATAAGCTCCCGGACTACAAATATTTTTCTTAAAGAAGTTCCCTTCTTAATTGATCGAGTGCTGTTACTGCAAATACTTTCTTATTCATCAAACGGTCTCCGAACTGAAAAACAAAACGGAATCCTTTGACTTCAACCGGTGTTGCAAGACCGATGCAGATAGTTCCAATCGGTTTTCCCTCCATTCCGCCTGCCGGACCCGCTATTCCACTCGTTGAAAGACCGTATGTTGCGCCTGCAATTCTTCTTGCACAAACGGCCATCTCTTTTGCCGTCTCCTCATGGACAGCACCGTATTTATCAATTACAGCCTGCTGAACTCCAAGCAACTTTACTTTTGAGTCATTTGAATATGTGATACCCGAAAAAAGAAAATAGTCCGAGCTTCCGGAAATATTTGTAAGCATATTTGAAACAAGCCCGCCTGTACAGCTCTCGGCAACTGCAAGTGTTGATTTTTTCGTTTTAAGAAGGTTGCCTACAACAAGTTCCATCGGCTCCCCTTTTGTTGAAAGGGCCCTGTTGCCCAATTTAGTTAGAACACTTCCGGTTGCCCTTTCAAGAAGTTCCAAAATTTTTTTTTCATCTTTTCCCCTTGCATACAGTTTAACATGAATTTCGGGGAAAGTGGCCCGCAGGCCCAGCCTGATACCAGGATAAGCGTCTATTACGCTCATAAGATTCTCGTTTACTGCCGCCTCTGTAAGACCGAATGTCGATATACTCCTTACAAAACTGTATTCTCTGGCACCTCCCCAAAGCACGGCTATTTCCGGTAGTACCTTCTCCGAAAGCATCTTTTTCATTTCCGAAGGAACACCGGGAAGAAAGAAAAATAGACAGTTTCCTATTCTGATTGCAAAGCCTGGCGCAGTTCCAGCGGGATTTTCTAGACATTTTGAGCCTTTTGGAAGCAAAGCCTGCTTTTTATTTAAAGGATTCATAAGCCGCTGCCTCTTTTTGAAAAAATTCTCAATCGAGAGGAGAGCTGCTTTATCCTCGTATAGTTCGGTATCTGCTGCCATTGCAGCTGCTTCTGTAGTAAGGTCATCAGTGGTAGGCCCAAGTCCGCCCGTGACAACAGCCACATCTGCACGGGCGCCAATCTCTTTTATGATGGAAGAAATAGCATTAAGATCATCACCCACTGTGCTGTGTCTTGTAACCTCAAGCCCTACCTCTTCAAGCACTTCGGCAATATGGGCCGAGTTGCTGTCCACCAGTGCACCTGAACGGATCTCATCACCCGTTGAAAGAATCTCCGCAATCATTACCGGTTCTCCTTTAATATCATATAGTTGAATAAAACCCTTAATATTATTACACTTTATGAAATATTCACTTTCCCGTCAACCATTTCGGCTCGGTTTAGCTTTAAAGCCTTATTCTGATAGCATTTTTAAAATTTGATCGCATTCACAGAAATAATGACGTTCGGTAATTGATGAACCCCAAAAAGAGCGATGTCAGTGGGACCTTAACAAAACATTGGATGAAACAGGTTTTCGGCATATCAAAATATTACTCTTTGATTTGCTGCATCCTTCTGTCCTTAGGATTTTAATTGGTCTGGTTTCAAGGATTGGACGTATTTTCGAGTTAGTCCCGATTCTTCGCAAGTTCTCTGGTTCGTTGTAAATAAAGGCTATTCGCCATTAAAGATAATATCATGAATATTGAGTTGACCAAAATTTTCAGGGAAGATATCTATCACATTAGATGTAAATGGCATATCATATTTGCCACATATGCTAAAAAAAGCGGTCAGACTGATGTCAATCTGACCGCTTTTTTATTATGGCGTCCCCAAGGGGATTCGAACCCCTGTCGCCGGCGTGAAAGGCCGGTGTCCTGGGCCGGGCTAGACGATGGGGACATGTTTATCGTCACATCTTTGAGCCGTTTTGGTGGGCCGTGCGCGACTTGAACGCGCGACTCTCTGCTTAAAAGGCAGATACTCTACCGTCTGAGTTAACGGCCCGTAAAAAAGAGCCTTCTTTTACCACAAATTTTCAGCTTGTCAATAAATAGTTAAAGAATATGGTATCTTTTAACAAATTTTATCAAAAAAACAACTGAATTTTATAAATATACAATTGTTGCCATGCAAATCAATATTACAGCAAAAAGCATGATCCAGTCATTTTTTTTGGATGAAAGTTTATATCCTGTTCTTGTATCGGAATAACACCTTGCTTCCATTGCAACGGCAATCCTTCCCGCATTATTAAAAGTTCTTCCCAGAAGAGGGATCGCAAATTTAACCATCCTATACAATGGATTCTTCCTGTTTTCAATACACCTCGCTTTCTGAGCATCTGAGGTTTCTTTCGCCTTTTCCAGAATAACAGGTATAAAGCGCATCATGAGGCCTGTCATGGTTGAAATTCTGTTGCCAGCAGCAAATGGGAAAGGCTTTAAAATCCACTCAATCGCAGCTTTTATTTCTAACATTCGGGTGGTTGTAACAAACAGCAGGCCAAGCAGAGCCATAACCAGCAGTTTTAAGCAGATGAGCAATCCTTCTTTCAATCCTCCGGTAAATAATGATATGCTATAAATCTTAATCAGGCCGGTTCCATCAGCAGAAAATGCACGAATTACAAATATAAAGAGTAAAAAGCAGAGAAATAGCCGAAGCTCTTCAAAGAGATCCCGAAGTCTTATCCCGGCATGAATCAGTCCCGACAAGACAAATATAAATAAGAATAAAAGTCCCGCCGGGGATGCTTTAAGGCCAGATACCCCAATAATTACAAGAAGCAATAATTTGAATCTTGCATCGATAGAATGCACGATTGAAAATCCCGCACGGTAACTGAAAGCTGTCAACTCAGCCATGACACCCTTTCAAATCCCATGCGGGGAAAATACGGCTCCTTTACACCAAAAGTTTCCACACCGGAAATAACCTTTTCAGGAATCCCATCTCTTGCAATTTTTCCTTTTTCCATTATCAGAAGTCGTCCGGCATGAGCTATAATCTTTTCCAGATCGTGTGTTGTGACAAAAATCGTCCTGCCTGCTCTGTGCAGTCCTGTTATCTGCATAAGGACGTCCCTTGTCCCCGGGTAGTCAAGATTTGAAAAAGGCTCGTCAAAAACCAGGACTTCCGGCATCATGGCAAGAACACCGGCTATGGCAAGCCGCCTTTTTTCTCCTCCTGAAAGAATGTGCGGCCCTGCATCAGCTAACCCGGAAAGTCCGGTAACTGTTAATGCTTCGGAGACTCTTTTTTCTATTTCATCTCTTTCAAGACAAAGATTTTCAGGGCCGAAGGCAACATCTTCCCGCACTGTTTCACAGACTATCTGGCTGTCCGAGTCCTGAAACACCATGCCGACAATACGCCTTGCTCTTACCGGATCATCCTGTACGCTTACGCCATCAATTCTAACCGTTCCCGATGTCGGTAAAAGAAGAGCATTCAAATGCCTCAGCAGGGTAGTCTTGCCTGAACCGTTTCGCCCCGCGATAACGATAAATTCACCTTTTTTTACCGACAAATTAATACCGTCAAGACCCGGAAAGCCGTTTGAAAATCTATGGCTCAGGTTATTGATTTCAATAATATTCATATTCGGCTTCTTCCTATTACCGGCCTGACAGCCCTTGAAATATAAACTGCCGCTGCAATCTTTAACGCATCACCTATAAGAAAGGGAATCATTCCTATGGCAACAGCCTTTTTCAAATCCATACCTGTCAACAACTTGAGCCATGAAATGCCACATGCATAAATTATAATGGTCCCGCAGAGCATTGCGGTTACATCAATCAATGCACCTTGCTTTTTTTGTTCACTTATGAGCCCGATAACATAAACTGCCGGGAGGAATCCGAGGAGGTAGCCACCGGTTGGCCCCAAAAAACGACCTATTCCACCAGCGCCACCTGCAAAAACAGGAAGCCCGAAAGCCCCCGCAAGAAGATAAATTCCCACACTTGAAACCCCCCAGGTGCTTCCAAGCAGAAGCCCGGCCAGAAGAATAAAAAGGCTCTGAAGAACAATGGGAACAGGTCCAACAGGTATGGCAATATATGCTCCGACTGCGGTAAGTGCAGCTATAAGCGAGGCATACGCCATCATTTGCAGCTGTGAAATACTTTTCATTTAATATCAAATCCTTTTGAGCATATTTTGACTTTCAACGAGTTCGTTGAATATAGATTGCCGCAAAGCGGCATAAAATTGCTTTTTACGGTATCATCAACTATGAAAACAATCTCCGAAAGAAACTGATTTTATGGCTCCATCAGCCTGCTTTAAAATAAGGGACCCGTTTTCATCAACATCTGTAGCAAGTCCTGAAAAGATGCAGCTTGTAGTGACTATTTTCACTTCTCTGTTGAGGGTACAGTTATAATACTTCCATTCAGGGATTATGCTATCATAATCGCCCGTATCAATTCTTCTTTCAAGGGCATAGAAGTACCTTGTCAGGATTTCCTTACGCGAAACATCTCTTTTAAGAATCTGTTTCAGGGATGTTGCTACAGGTTCGCGGTCGGATGGGTCATTATTGGCATTTATGCCTATCCCGACATTTACAAACGAAACCATGCCCGCTTCAGCCTCCATTTCTGCAAGCATTCCGGATACTTTTCTGTTATAAATCAGAATATCATTGGGCCATTTGACCATCGCTTCTATGCCAAACATTTTTCTAAGGGTTTTTACAAGTACAACCGAAGCCATGAAATTTGTTTTTGAACTTAACGCAATAGGTATCTGTGGCCTTAAAATAACTGTAAAATAAATCCCGCCCTTCTCCGATAACCAGACTCTTTTTAACCGGCCCCTTCCTTTTGTCTGCCTGCCTGCTATTACAACCGTAAAATGAGGAGCTCCCTTCCGGGCAATATCCCTTGCAATATCCATCGTGGAGGATACTTCGGAATAATAATGAATTTTTTCTTCCATCCCGGGAAACTCCCACGGGAACAGGAGATCAGACGAACCCATAAGCTGATACCCTGTCGGGGTGGATTTGATATCATATCCTGATTCTTTAAGTTTACATATATGCTTCCATATCGAAACTCTTGAAATACCAAGAATGGAACTTATTGTCTCACCGGAAACAATTCCTTTTTCATCCTTTAATATATTTAAAATCCTGCCTTTCACTATTATGGTTCCTTAAATGTTCCTAAAATTGAAGCTCTCCGCCGCAATCAACTGGTAATGCGATCACTGTTTCGGTTCCAGAGTTCGGATAAAAAAATTGAAAGGATCTTCGTTAGCCGATAGTTTTAATACGGTTAACGAAACCGTTGGGAAAAGTCAATTACTATTGTTGCTCCGGCCTGTTTTCTATAAGAATTGAAATGATTTCATTGATGTATTCATCGGCCTTGCTTGAAGGGAACCTGCATGCCCCGGCACCTCTGTGCCCTCCTCCGCTAAATTTAGTAAGCATGCTTCCAACATTTACATTACATTTCCTGTTGAAAATACTGTGGCCTACACTCAGGGCTATTTTTTCTTTACTCTCACTATCATATCTTATTCTTACACTCACAAACGCTTCAGGATATAGTGAGTAAACAAGAAAACGGTTTCCTTCCGGAGCATTGTCATAAGGCCTCAGATCGGTTATGGATACCTGACCTTTTAATATGGTATTCTTCTTTAACACCAATTTATATATCTTGTTTTCCTCAACCGCTGCAGCACACCTTTTCATCACTTCAGGGTCTTTCATAACTTCAGTTATATCGTGCTTTCTCAGCAGCCGAACGAGTTTGTTCCAGTATTGCTCATCCGCCATGTTCCGGTTTGAAACAGTCATAGAAAGAAGAATATATGGATATTTTTCCGGATAGGATACCTCATCCATTGATAAATCGGCTGAATCAATTTTATCCGTTTCTCTCACAAGCTCCTTGTAATCATTCTTAAATTTGCCTTCATAATAGTCAAAAACAACTCCGGCCGCTGAAGGAGCAATTCTGAAAGAACCTTTAAACGTACTGTCAGTCATGTTCGAATAATGATGATCAAACCACATTGAGCATCTATCATCATAAGGGAGATTGGCGATTATGTCGCCGTCTTTAATTTCAGCAAGATTTTTTTGAATTTCATGTGGTTCGATCCATTTGACAGGTGCTGTTATGTTCTCGGCTTCAAAAATAAGAACCGCGCAAACCAGACCGTCAAAATCAGGCCTTGTCACTATTCTCATATATCACCCTAAAGGCATATTAAGTGTGTATATCTTTTGTTTTTACGCAACTATCAAGATTATAATTGGTATAAGGTTTTCTGGCAAGAAAAGAAATAAAACAGCCGGTTACCTAAACAAGCGACCGGCTGAATAATTGGAGCTGTTCTTTTTTTGTTCTATTTTAATTCATTGATTTTTTCGGTCAGCATCGGGACGAACTCGAGCATATCTTCAATAACGCCTATGTCTGCAACCTGTAAAATAGGAGCTTTCGGATTCTTATTTACAGCAACCATGAAAGGAGAACCCTTGATTCCGCCAAGGTGCTGGAACGAACCGCTGATGCCAAGAGCCATATATACTTTCGGTTTGACTGTCTGCCCGGAAGTGCCTACCTGGCGGGACTTCTCAAGCCATTTTGCATCGACTATGGGTCGCGAACATGAAACATCCCCGCCAACCGCCTTTGCAAGCTCCTTAATGATTTCAATGTTTTCCTGTTCGCCTATTCCGCGTCCAACGGAAACAAGTATCTCGGACTTTGTAATATCGACATCGCCTACCTCAGCTGCCACTATTTCAACAAAACGCCTTGTCCCACCCGGCAACCCGCCGGCAAGGGCATCCGCTGTCTTATCGACAACTGCACCACCGGCATTGGGAACTTCGGCGGCACGGAATGCACCGGCACGGATTGTAATTACCGCTCCGCCTGAAATATCGCACATAACGTGAGTACTTACCTGGCCGCCAAATTCCTGGCGGACGGCTTTTAATTTATTGCCTTCGACTCCTTCAAAATCAACTGTATCCGGAAGATAAGTTCCATCCAATTTTACGGAGAGTCCCGGAGCAAGATCCATTCCGAAATGGTCATGAGCTATAAGCATAATACCGTCCTTCGGAATAATACGTGAAAGGAGCCCACGTATCACCTCGGAATTCGGATAAGAAAGGGCATCATTATCAATCTTCCAGACCTCCTTGAAAGAGGCTGTGAGGCTTTTGCATACAGAATCAATCTTGCTCCCGGCAACAATAGCAGTTAAAGACGCTGCAGGATCAAGTTTTCCGGCAGCGGCAACCATTTCAAGAGCCGTATCATCAACAGCCCCGTCCTTGTGTAATATATATGCATAAATCTGAAGGGCCATCATTTAATACCTCCTTTGGATTTTAAAAGTTCAAACAGTTTTTCAACTTTTTCTTCAATACTACCCTCAAGAAGCTCGGCGCCTTTTCCGAGAGAAGGCACAAAATAATCAATCCGTGATACCTTTGCGGCATTCTTACCGACAGAATCCGGGCTGACTCCCAGGGCGGAAGCTCCGTGAACAGGAATTTCGACGGAAGCCACTTTCCTTATCCCTCGGATACCCACATAGCGTGGTTCATTGATACCGGTCTGAATGGAAAGAACGCAGGGAAGATCTATCTCATTTATCTCCTGGTTCCCGCCTGCGATTTCACGGCCTATTTTAATCTTCTTACCATCAAGCACTTCTACGCGATTTACAAGAGATGCGTAAGGCAGATTAAGCATCGCAGCAAGCATGCCACCGACCTGGCCAGCTCCATCATCAGCCTGTGTCCCTGTCAGGATGAGATCATATTTGCCTTTTTCAATTTCTGCTTTCAATACTGTCGCAAGCCCTTTTCCGTCCGACCCATCGAAAGCGCTGTCTGAAAGGAGTATGCCCTTATCGGCACCCATTGCCATCTCCCTTCTTAAGACCTCTTCAGAATCAGCATCGCCGACAGAAACAACAGTAACACTCCCGCCTACTTTATCCCTGATCTGGATAGCCTCTTCCACGGCATAATTGTCCCATTCATTGACAGAATAGACAAGGTCACCCCTTTCAATATCGGAGCCGGAACTATTTACGCTGATTTCATTTTCAGCCGTATCGGGAACCCTTTTGACACAAACCAAAATTTCCATTTTCATCCTCCATCATTTTATTTGAAGATCCCCGCAGCAAGCTACAGGGAATCTCCGACCGTAAAGACTTTTTATCTGTTTATATTTCGCTCGCTCACTCCGCCGCAAGCAGCGGTGATTGCGCTCGTTGTTTCGGTTCAATCGATTTTCAGACTGTATATCACACTGTAAACACCTGTTTAATATTAAGCTTCAATATGTTTTTCAATTAATTCGGCAAGATCAATTGCCTCCATAGTTCCCTCCAGACCGCTTACCTTGATGGCATCTTCTATGTTGACAAGGCAGAAAGGACATGCTGTTACAATTACATGGGCGCCAGCCTTCTTTGCCATTTCAACCCTCAAGACTCCCATTCTCTGTTCTTCTTCGGGTTCATAGAAAAGCATTAAACCACCGCCTCCGCAGCAGAACGAACGGTCCATGTATTTTTCCATCTCGACTCTTTTGATCCCTGGAATAGCATCTATAGCAGCCCTTGGGTCTTCGTATACATCGTTGTGTCTTCCAAGGTAACATGGATCATGGTATGTATATATCTTATTTGAGTCATCAACACCTTTAAGCTTTATTTTACCCGCCTTTACGCATTTAACTATCGTCTGGCTGATATGTTCTACCGGAGGAAGGTCCTTATAGTCATTTTTTAAGGCATTGAATGCGTGGGGATCGGCAGTCACTATATTTTTTACACCAGAATTTATTATTTCTTCTGTATTATTGCTCTTTAAATCCTGGAAAAGCATCTCTTCGCCAAACCGTCTGACTTCGTTGCCGCTATCCTTTTCAAGTGATCCGAGGATACCAAAATTAATTCCGGCTGCCGAAAGAATTTTTGCCGCAGCTCTTCCGATATTCTGCATCCTGTCGTCATATGAAGTGATGCTGTCAACAAAATAAAGTGTTTCGGATGTTTCACCCTTTTCGATCATCTTCACATTACATTCCTTCGGCAGATCCTTTGTCCAGTCAGCGCGCTTTTTCTCCATTTTCCCCCAGGGATTACCGCGTTTTTCAAGGGCGCTGAGAGGCTTTTGGATTGATTGGGGCACCATTCCTTCATCTACCATACCCCTTCTTAAATCAACTATTTTATCTATGTATTCTATCATCAAGGGGCATTCCTGTTCGCAGGCTCCGCATGTTGTGCAGGACCAGATTTCATCTTCACTATAAACGCTTCCCATAAGGAGCTCTTCCTGTTTCTTATCGCTCCCCCAAACAGAATATTTTTTGAAGGCATGATCACGACCTTTAATGGAAATAAAACGGGGAGAAAGCGGACGCCCCACGGCATTGGCCGGACACTGGTCGGAACACCTTCCGCAATCGGCACATGAATAAAAATCAAGAATATGCTTCCATGTAAAATCCTCTAATTTTTTTACACCAAAAGATTCTATTCCATCTAGCTTGCTGTCATCCACTCCATATCTGACAGGTTTTATGTTGCCTTTATTCAAGCGCATAAAAAAAACATTGAAAAAGGAAGTGATAACGTGGAAGTGCTTGCCCATAGGAAGAAAACAGAGGAAAAAAAAGAAAGTCAGATCATGAACAAAATATGACCCGACATGAATATTCTGCAAAATTTCAGCAGGAGTACCCAGAAGCATGTTTTGAAACAGCCGGACAAGAGTGCAAGGTGCAAGAAATTCAGCTTCGAAACCTCTCTGAACCTGAGCTGCTGCAAAACTGGCTTCAAAAAGGCTTTCAGAAATCATAAGCGTCGATATGAGACCCAGAACAAATACAGCCTCAGCGGTATGATCCTTTCCATATTTTTCCGGAACGGCGTATCTTTTCGGCTTAAAAAAACCTCTTCGTACAGCAGCTACGATACATGCGATTAGAACCATTGTGGCGGCATAATCTTTTAAAATATTGTAGACATGTCCGATAACTCCTTTCAGCCCCGGCAAAACAAATCCTTCAGAAAAACCAATAATGACAAGTGATGTGGAACGGATTGAGAGAATTACGAATCCCGCAAAAATCATTATATGAAGCACGCCAGCCAGCATATATCTGGGCTGACGGTATTGGATAAGCCATAATTTTATTAAATTTATTATGCGCTCATGAATTCTATCAAAACGAAAATCAGGAGATGCTTTCAAAAGCGGCGCAACCCGCTTCTTCATGATATAGATAAAGAGCCCTATACCAATAACCGGTATCAAAACTGAAAATAATAAGGCCGGAATCCCGAAAATAGACGCATTCGCCGGAGAGATCAGAGCCATTTCCATTTTTACTTTCTTTCTCCCTTCACTTGTGTTATAAAAATAAAAAATGAATGAACATTCATTCATTTTTTATCAGACACATTTTCATTCTGTCAAGAAAAAAATTGATTTTATTAACCTTCAAGGAATTATATAAGAGGAATATTTATCGCTTTCAATTAGCAAAAAACGCCATAAACATATCAATTATAATTTCAAGTGAGGATTTTTATAAACTCATAATATTTAATTAACATATTAAGATATAAACTTATTTATTTAAACTGAAAGGAGATTATAATGACAAAAGGAATAAGTTACCAGGACAAGCCATGGCTGAAAAATTACGAGGATGGAGTTCCGGAAAACATCCGTATTGAAAAAGCTTCTCTTCCCGATTTTCTGGATAGGACAGCAAAAGACTTTCCGGATAAAATGGCGTTGAATTTTCAAGGCTACACGATAAATTATCGTGAACTCAACAACATGGTAAACAACTTTGCAGCCTGCCTGAACAGCTTCGGAATCAAAAAGGGAGACAGCGTCGCAATTCTTCTCCCCAACCTTATCCCCTGCGTAGTGAGTTATTATGCAATTATCAAGCTTGGTGGAATAGCAGTAATGAACAATCCTCTTTATTCCGACAGGGAACTTGAATATCAGTTTAATAATTCAGGTTCGAAACTTCTTATTACCCTCGACCTTCTTGGTAACCGCATGATCGATCTTCGTCCAAAGACGGGAATAAAGCAGATAATCTATACATCCATAGGTGATTATCTTCCTTTTCCGAAGAATATCCTCTTTCCGCTTGTCGGAAAGAAAAAAGGACTTGCGGCTGATGTAAAACCAAGTGACAGTGTTTACAAATGGAAAGATCTTCTCTCAAAACATTTCCCTGCTCCTCCGCGCGTTTCAATTTCTTTTGACGATGTTGCCATGTATCAATACACAGGCGGAACCACAGGTGTATCGAAGGGCGTAATGCTGACACATGCAAATCTCAGCACTCAGGTTCAGCAGGTTCGCGCATGGTTCCCAAAATTCAACAGGGGCGAAGAGGTAATGCTAGGCGCATTGCCTTTTTTTCATGTATTCGGTCTTACTGTTGCAATGAATTTCTCAATATACATGGGATGGGGCGACGTTCTCGTTCCAAAGCCACAGCCTGAACCGCTCCTTGAAGCAATAGGAAAATTCAGACCGACATTTGCTCCTCTTGTTCCGACAATGTATATTGGAATGCTTAATAATCCTTTAATAAACAAAACCGATATGACTTCGATAAAAGGATGCTTCTCCGGTAGCGCTCCGCTCCCGGTTGAGGTTATCAGGGATTTTGAAAAGAAAACGGGAGCAGTTATTGTCGAAGGATTTGGAATGACCGAATCATCACCTGTTACGCATGTTAATCCTTTTGCGGGCGGAAAGCGCAAAGTTGGGAGTATCGGGTTACCCATATCCGACACTGAAAGCAGAATAGTGGATTTAAATGACGGGAAAACCGACCTGCCTGTTGGTGAAATAGGCGAACTCATAGTTAAAGGCCCTCAGGTTATGAAAGGTTACTGGAACATTCCGGAAGAAACCGCAAATACTCTCGCAGGCGGATGGCTGCACACCGGTGATATAGCAAAAATGGATGATGACGGATATTTCTTCATCGTAGACCGCAAAAAAGACATGATTATATCGGGCGGCTACAATGTCTATCCCCGCGATGTAGAAGAAGTCTTTTTTGAGCATCCGAAAGTTCAGGAGGCAACTGCGATTGGCATACCTCACCCGGTTCGCGGAGAATCTGTCAAAGTCTTTGTTGTACTGAAAGAAGGAGAAACCGCAACAAAGGAGGAGCTTATTGAACACTGCAAAAAAAGCCTTGCAACTTACAAGCTTCCTACGGAAATAGAATTCAGGGAAGAGCTGCCGAAAACAAATGTGGGAAAGGTACTCAAGAAGAACCTTAGAGCGGAATCGGCTATAAAATAACAGCTGCCGGAGAAAAAAAAGGCGGACTTTATAAAGTCCGCCTTTTTTTGTAACTATTAAAAAGGATATTTCTGCCCCTTAATAACTTTTTCGGCAATAAAGCGCCTTAATGGAATGGTGTTAATGGGCAGGATGGAGGCAAGTTTATCAACCCCACTATATTTTGCCGTCAGCACTTCATCCTCTTCAACAAAAGCGAGAATCTGCTTAGCCATGACAGTCATTCTCGGGAAAACATCATTTACATAAACTTTGACTGCCGCAATATGGTATTCGGCTTTCTTTTCACCCTTTGAAACAGAAATCTTTTCAGCCCTCAACAGACCACTTTCCATGGCATATATTCTTATTATCATGTCTGCAAGCAGGGCCATAATTTCCTGCTCTTCGGCAATATTTGCCAAAAGCCTGTTAACGGCAGAACCTGCTGCATAAAGAAGCATTTTTTTACAAATCCCAACCATTCTCTTCTGTGTTGCAAGAGGAGAGCTGACCGTTTCATTATCAACAGGAATATATGACTTTATTTCATTCTCAATACTTATAAGGGCCTCCATTACTGGAAGCCTCTTTTGGAATCCCCTTTTAATAAATGTTCCCGGAATCAACAGGCGGTTTATTTCGTTTGTGCCTTCAAATATTCTGTTGATTCTCGAATCCCGGTACATGCGCTCTGCCGGATATTCAGCAATGTATCCGTTTCCTCCGAATATCTGGACAAGTTCATCCGCGCAATAATCGAGACATTCACTTCCAAATATCTTGGCTATCGAACACTCTATAGCATATTCCTCAATAGCTTTAGCATTCTCTGCCCCGTCCTTTTTTGCTTTTTCATCCAAAACACCAAGCCTGTCATCGATTGAAGCAGCAGTGCGATAAGCTATCGATTCGGCCATATATGTTCTTATGCTCATATCCGCCAGCTTGCTTTTAATCATCCCGAATGAGCTGATTTTCTTGCCGAACTGTTCTCTGATATTGGCATATTTTGCTGCTTCGGCTATTGCGGTCTTGCTGGGTCCGACCACACTTGCCCCGAGCTTCAAACGTCCGACATTGAGAACATTAAAAGCAATTTTATGCCCCTGGCCTATCGTAAAAAGAACGTTTTCAACAGGAACAACACAGTCTTTTAGAATAACCGATGTTGTGGAAGATCCTTTTATTCCCATTTTCTTTTCTTCGGATCCGCTTGATATCCCGGGGAAAGTCCGCTCTACGATAAAACCTGTGAATTTATCACCATCAACTTTTGCATAAATAATAAAAACATCAGCCCAGCCGCCGTTTGTAATGAATATCTTCTCTCCGTTTAAAATATAATTTCCGCCATCGGGAGAAAGCGTAGCGGTTGATTGAGAATTAATAGCATCCGACCCTGCGCTCGATTCGGTCAGACAGTAAGCCGCGATCAGCTCACCTGTGGCAAGTTTCGGAAGATACCTTTTTTTCTGTTCATCGTTGCCGAAGAAAATTATCGGAAGAGTGCCTATTCCCGTATGTGCAGAATGGGAAACAGCAAAAGACGCTCCGGTTCCCATAGCCTCAGTCACAAGGCAGGTGCTTATTTTGTCCATTCCTTCCCCGCCGAATTCGACCGGAATATCAATTCCATTCAAACCTATTTCACCTGTTTTTCGCAACAGTGAGCGGGCAAACGATGCGTCTTTCTCCTCTATATGCTCAATATTCGGCAGAATCTCTTTTTTAACGAAGTCGACCGCAGTATCATAAATCATTCTGTGTTCCCGGCTGAAATCTTCAGGAGTAAATACATCCTTAGGCATAATTTCCGATACAAGAAATTCACCACCTAGAAATATTTTTCTTTGAGACATTTTTATCTCCCAGCGTTAAGAATTAATGATTTTCTGTAAATAAAGCTGCTACCCAGGAGAGCCGGACTTTCCCATAATAGGAATATCTGTTTCATCTATCTTCCTTTTATTCCGCCTTTAAAAACATGGCCGCGGAAAGCAGATACTTCAAAATAAATGATTTATCCTCCGAACGAAACTTCAGGAATTTCAATAGCTGCACTGCTTGATTCCATAATTGCTTTCATCTTTCCGAAAGTCACAGGAAGCATTGCATTAATGAAGAACTCGGCACTTTTTATCTGGCCTTCATAAAATGCGGCATTTCTGTCTTTTTCAATTTTTGCCCGCCTTTCCAGATAATTGATACCCTCTTCAAGGCCGGTGCTGCCAATCAATTTTTCAAGTTTCGGAGCTGCAATTACAGCTCTCCATAGAAGCATCCATGCCATTATGACATCCCCTGAAGCTTCCAGAAACGGATGTGCAAATGCAAATGCGGTAAGAACTTTGGGCGACATCGCGGTAGCTCCGATATGCATGGCAACTTCTCCGAGTTTATTTAACGATTTCTCAACATTTTCAGCAAGCTTCTCAAGTCCGTGTGTTCCTTTTGCAGTTGCAATGGTTTTCTGTATTTCGCTGAAAAGATCCATAACAGGCTTGCCCTTATTCATGCCAAGCTTGCGTCCGAGAAGATCCATCGCCTGAATACCGTTTGTTCCCTCATAAATCATGGTTATTCTGCAGTCTCTCAACAACTGTTCAACCGGATACTCTTTTATAAAACCATAACCACCGTAAACCTGAATTCCATGGCTGCACACATCAAAAGATTTGTCAGTTATATATGCCTTGACTATAGGGGTAAGAACTTCGATAAGCCCATGATACTTTGCTTTTTCGACCTCATCACTTGAGGTCTCCATCTTGTCTGCACAAAAACCAGAGTAGTAAATCAGGCTTCTCATACCTTCGACATAGGCTTTCATTATCATAAGCTGGCGACGCACATCAGGATGTTGTATTATAGGAACTGACGGTGCATTTGCATCCATCATTTGAAGCAGGTTTTTCCCCTGAACACGCTGCCTCGCATAGTTAACGGCATACATATAAGATGAAGAAGCACAGGTAAACCCCTGAAGACCGACGAGCTGACGCGCTTCATTCATCATAAGAAACATCGCCCGCATACCCTTGTTCTCATCTCCAAGAAGAGTGCCACGGCACTTGCCCTTTCCGCCCAGCGCAAGTGAACACGTTGAATTTCCATGGATACCCATTTTTTCTTCTATTCCTGTACATACTACGTCATTGAATTCGCCAAGGCTTCCGTCTTCGTTAACCCATATCTTTGGCACAAGAAACAAGGAAATTCCCTTGGTACCGGCCGGAGCTCCTTCTATCCGGGCAAGAACCGGATGAATTATATTTTCAGCAAGGTCATGTTCACCGCCTGAAATAAATATCTTATTGCCGGTTATCGAGTAAGTGCCATCATCGTTCTTTTTTGCACTTGTGGTAAGAGCCCCGACATCCGAACCGGCCTCAGGTTCTGTTAGAAGCATCGTACCGCACCATTCACCGGTATACATCTTTTTTAAAAAGAGTTTTTTCTGCTTTTCTGTTCCGAATTCATCAATCAGTTTCCCGGCGCCATGTGTCAGCCCCCCATACATCATAAACGCATAGTTCGCTCCGACAAGATAGTCGCCTGCTGCCAGGGCAACAGTTTTGGGCATTCCCTGACCTCCCCATTCGGGGTCTTCAGTCATGGCAACCCATTCCCCTTCCTTTATCAGATCATACGCCCTGTGAAAACATTCGGGAACGCTTACCTTGCCGTTATCAAGCCTGCACCCTTCCCTGTCTCCTAACTTCTGGGTCGGAAGCACTTCTTTTATAGCCAAATTACGCGCTTCCGATATAATCATATCAATTGTTTTTTTGCTGAACTCCATATACTTTTCATGCTTGCTGAGATCCGAGATCTGCAATTGTTCGTGCAGAACAAAATCCACATCCCTTCTGTCCGCTATTAGCTGCGCCATAATTGACTTCTCCTTAAATAGTAATTTATAAATTATTCTTTTTTGAATCTTCGATATTTATTTTTCCCATATTGCCTATTCCTCTTATAAAAAGGTCAACAAGAGGATCGGCCATTGAAACTAGATCGTACTTGCCGCCAGAATGTAGCCAGGTATTTATTACTTCGTCAACACCGCCAAGTATGAACCTTTTTACAAGGCCAACGTAGAGGTCTTTTCGGACATTCCCTTCATCCTGACCCCGCTCCACTATTTCCGAAACAATATCAAGATACATCTTGGACATTTCCTTGATCTGCTCTTCAACAAGACGGCTGTTCTGATGAGTTTCGGCCTGATATAATACCGCCATGTTCCTATCGCTCTGAAATTCTTCAAGATGCCGTCGTATCAGATTTCTGAGCTTATTAAAACTGTTGTCGGCCTTGTCAACCTCTTCTCTGAAACTGTCAAAAACCTGCTTTGTTTTGTAGTTAAAAAACTGAACAAGGATATCATCCTTATTTTTAAAATATAAATAAATGGTTCCATCGGCAACTCCGGCCTCCCTGGCAATCTGGGATATCGTCGACTGATAAAAACCCTGTTCGGCAAATACCTTGACAGCAGCCTCCAGTATGCGGTGGTACTTGTCATTTCCTTTAGCTTTATTATTAATCACAGGCCTCCATTGAAATATACTTTTTATGATTATGAATGAATATTCATTCATTAACAAAGAGCTATTTCGCCTGTCAAGAATAATCTTGAAAAAATATATCATGGATACATCCAGTAAATATATAGTGTCAAAATTCTTAATAAATAATTTTTCAACCAGTCAAACCAATTAGTTATAAAAACACACTCAATATTAGTGAAATCATACTAATTATCCTGATTTATAATGGGAATTTACTCGGTCAGAACATCCCTGTTTTTTGCAAATCTTGTTGAGCGCTCATTCATTTAAATTCCGTCGCAATTAATATCCATGCTATTAATAATTATGAACTTTTAATTGCATTTTTAAGGTGTTTATGACTTAATCAAAACAATTTACGGTTCTTGAAATCATTCTTCCAAAATTCCATAATATTCTATTATTTCTTCGAAGATTCCCCGCGGCATTCATCTGAGAATCTTCGACCATAGAGTATAGAGTCTGTTTTGAATTAGCATGCACATCTTTTCATAAGCGACTGGGAAAGTGTGTGCTATTTCGGTTTAATACCAACACCGTAAGATATAAGAGGGTAGAATGGAGCACCAAAATAAAAATGAATACCTTTTGAAAGCCATAAACTCTTTTAAAAGAAAAGTCTTGGTAATTTCTCCCGAGTTTAATATTCTTGCCATTAATATTGATTCAAACCAAATCATGGAAAAAGATTTCGTAGGTAGAACCTGCTACAATGTTCTTTATGGCCGGACTTCACACTGTTTAAATTGTCCTGCCATGAGTGTTCTGGAAACAAAAAAACCTGCCATGATGGACCGGAACGCTATGACAAGTCAGGAGAAAATGTTATGTCTTTACTCCTACCCGATACTTTCAGACGATAATGACGATAATATTGCCGCTCTTGTAATTCTAGACTTTGATTTTCCAGCACTCGAAGGACTGGAAGAAAAATTGAAAAGGTCAAATGCCTTTTTACGAAATCTGATTTTAAGCTCGGTGGACGGTGTTATAGCAGCAGATATGAAGGGTAAAATTCTCATTTTCAATGATGCGGCTGCCAAAATAAGCGGATACAATGTTGAAGAGGCTTTAAATAATCTTAATATCCGTGATGTATATCCATGCGACGGTGCAAGAGAGATAATGAAAAAGCTCCGGAGCGACGACTACGGCGGAAAAGGAAAATTGAAATCATACGTAGTGGATGTCTTGGGGAAAAACGGAGAAAATATTCCCATCAGCCTTAATGCTGCAATTGTTTACGAAGAGGAACAAGAAGTTGCTACAATCGGATTCTTTCACGACATGCGTGAAACCCTGAGGATGAAAAAGGAACTTGAAAAGGCTCAGATACAGATCCTCCAGTCGGAAAAAATGGCTTCCCTTGGAAAATTGGCAGCAGGTGTTGCACACCAGTTAAACAACCCGTTAAGCAGCATAACCCTTTTTACACAGCTCGTACTTGAAGAATATAAACTTGAGGAAGGCGCTCGTAATGATCTAACACGTATCCATAAAGAAGCCCAGAGATGCCGAGATACTGTTAAGGAACTACTTGAATTTGCACGGCAAACACGCCAGGAAATGCGTCCCCATGATATTAATGGAGCTATTTTGCGCACAATGTTTCTGCTTGAAAACCAGACCCTTTTTCATAATATTGAGATAGAAAAAGAGCTCTCTCCCTCACTTCCCGAAGTTTTCGGAGACATACAGCAGCTGAATCATATTTTTATGAATGTTATTTTAAATGCCGCAGATGCAATGGAAGGAAGAGGAAAACTTTCCCTAAAAAGTTATAAACCACTGCAAAGTGATAACATAATAATTGAAATATCAGATACCGGACCCGGAATACCACAAAACGTACTCCCGCACATATTCGAACCCTTTTTTACCACGAAGGAAGAGGGGAAAGGCACTGGATTAGGGCTTAGCCTTGTATACAGTATGATTGATAATCACAAGGGAAGAATATATGCAAAGAGCTGGCCGGGTAAAGGAACAACCTTTGTAATTGAACTTCCCACTGCCAGATGGACCAAGGAAGGAGCAGTAACTTGAAAAGCAAACCCGAAACTGCACATGTTCTTGTTGTTGATGATGAAGAAGGAATAAGGATAGGAGCGGAAAGAATTCTGCTTCGGATGGGGTTAAAAGTACTTACAGCTGCCAGAGGAAATGAAGCTCTTGACATCATGGAGAGGGAAGATGTTTCAATAGTCCTTCTTGACCTGAAAATGCCCGGTATTGACGGGATGCAGGTTTTAAAACGAATCAGGGAAAACAACCTGAACATTCTGGTTATAGTAATTACAGGTTATGCAACAGTTGAAACTGCAATTGAAGCAATGAAACAGGGAGCATATGATTTTATTGCAAAGCCTTTTGAGCCTGATCACTTAAGAATAGTCGTAAACCGCGCAAGAGAAAAAATTATGCTTACATTTGAGGCTGAAACCTTGGATATTGAAAGGAAAAGAACCCTGGCGGATCTTGGAACAGAAAAAAGTCGCGTCAGGACTATAATCGAATCTCTTCCAAACGGAATTGTAGTAACCAATTCATCGGGTCAGGTTGCGCTGATGAATCCGGCTTTTTTACGACATATTGGCTTTGACCCTCCATGCGTTACGACAGGTGAACATATCGGCCATTATGTAAAAGATGATGGGTTTTGCAGGCTTGTTATGGAAATCTCACAGGGGAAGCATCTTGATGAAGGCGATGTCCCGACATATGAGTTTTCCACTGCAGACGGCAAATATCTAATGGCAAGGGGAAGGCATGTTCTCGGAGATGAAAACGAATGCCTTGGCGCTGTTGTTGCAATTGAAGATATTACAGCTCTGAAGGTACTTGACAGGCTCAAATCCGAATTTGTTGCCAAGGTCTCTCATGAGCTGAGATCTCCCCTTTCCACAATTCATGAACAGATAGCAGTTGTTTTAAAAGACATGGCGGGTGAAGAATCAAACGATGAAAAGCTAATTCTCGCCCGTGCGAAAGAAAAAACAAGCGGCCTTATCTCACTTATTGGAGATCTTCTTGACTTATCCCGTATAGAAGCTGGCGCTGTTTATCAAGAGCCCAAAATGGTGAATATATCCATATTATTGAAGAACATAATTGATTTTCTAAATACCAGGGCAAAAAACAAGCAACAAACGCTGGTGCTGGAGCTTCCCGATTACCCTCTTCCATCTCTCACAACCGACCCCATGGCTCTTGAAAGTATATTTGGAAATCTAATAACAAACGCGATCAACTACACGCAGAAAGGGGGCGGCATAATCGTGACGGCCGGTCTTGCAGAAAACAACCTGATCGTGAAAGTAAAAGACAACGGTTTCGGGATTGAACAGGTTTACATGGACAAAATCTTTGATAAATTTTTCAGGGTAAAGAATGAAAAAACAAGACTGATAACAGGCACAGGCCTCGGGCTTCCCATAGTAAAAGGCCTGTTAAACGATCTGTGCGGTTCGATAAGCGTAGAAAGCGCTCCCGGCAAGGGAAGTGTTTTTACAGTCTCTATTCCGGTTAAAAAATAATAAATTTAATCTGAACCCTGCTTTGAAACTTCATTCAGCACAAAAGTAAGCGGCCTCTCCTCCTCGCATTTTCCGACAAACCTTATCGGACCAGGCCTGCGGTAATCATCTTCACCGGCAACCGCGCCAAGCCATTTTTCCCTGAGCGCTTTCACTATCTGAAAACAGGATGAATTTACATCAACAATCGTTTTTTCCAGAACAAGATCCAGTTTACCTTTTCTTTCCTCAATATGCATAAGTGGGGCTATAGGGATACCAATCGGTTCCCAGTGGTCAAATGCTTTTTCAAGATTCATTATTGCCGCCATCTGACCGGTTGCGCCATTTGCCACAAGGCTGAACGCAGTCAATCCAAGATTATAAGCATAAACACAGTCAAAACCGCTTGGGTCATTCCCTCTTCCGTCATAACCGTAAAAATGCACCTGTGTCTTGAAACTGGGTATCGATTTTTTAAATATTTTTTCAACCTCTGACGGAATCTTATCGCTCTCCTGGATAATGCCTTCTCTGACAAGTGCTTGTTTCAGTGTTTTAACTGATGTTATGGTCTCTTTAATAATAAGGAATTCATCACCGTAGTTTTTAAAAAGCACGGAGCCTAAAATATCCGGATCAAGATCCCCCTTTCCCATGGTCTTACCGTAATAAACTTTCGATATCCCTACCTTATACTGGCCTTTTTCTTTAAGAATGTTAAGATAGTCCTTTACAAGCCCCATAAGTACCTTTTCGGTTTCAACCTGGGAAAACTGGAAATTGCCATGACTGTCTCTTTCCATGAGCAGACCTTCCTGAAAAAAGGCGGGAATGTCATTAAACAAATCATCATCCCTCGTATTCCAGATTGTAAAAGTACCTTCCTCCCGTGATGTTTTTGCAAGACGTCTCAGGTATTCCAGCTTATCCTCAAGGAGCGGGAAATTGGTATGGAAATCTGTGTCATGAGTTGAATTATACTGGGCGATTATGGTATTAAATTTTATAATAAAAACCTGAATCTCATTAATAAATTCCAGTATGCCTTCCGGGATAACCATTACTCCGAAATTCTTGCCGACTGCCGCCCTGCGAACAATACCGTCGCATATCACACGGGACAGATGTCGCAAAGTCATACCAAAGGCCGTATAATCGGAAGTTCCATCTCTTTTTGCCTTATCGATCCTTCTTGAATCAGTATAATCGGCAAGATCTTCGCCGATAAGCGTTATATTAGCATGAGTCTGGAGAGCAACCTCAAGTGCAAGGTGGCTTGCAACCCTTCCCATTACCTTGCATATATGCCAGTACTTGACATCGGAACTGCTGTCGGTACAAAGATTGCTTATTGCATTTGCAAAAGCAAGCGCCGCGGTATGAAACCCGAAAGAAATTGCACACAATACCGTTCCTTTTGAATCTCTTACCTGTATGTCCCCGTCAATGGTCTTGGGCACTCCGATTATCTGCACGCCATCTTTATACATCTCTTGAGCAAGGAAAGCTGCATTCGTATTCGAATCATCCCCCCCTATTATTACAAGCGCATCCAGTTTCAGTTTTCTGCACGTCTCCTTTGAATGCTGCATTTTCAATTTAGAATCTATCTTGGCACGACCCGTTTTTATCATTCCGAAGCCGCCAAGATTCCTGTATGCGTCAACAACACCATTGGTAAGCTCGATATATTCATTTTCAATTATCCCGTCCGGACCGAGCAAAAATCCGTATACCCTGCTTTCAGGATTTGCCTTCTTTGCTGCGTCATAAATCCCGGCTATTACATTGTGGCCTCCCGGAGCCGGGCCCCCTGAAAAGACAATCCCGATATTGCGTTTATTGCAATATTTCTCTCTGGAAAGAACATCCGGAGAACTGATACCTTCCACAAACTGCACCTTGTTCCCAATGATGTCGAACAGGCGTCTTTTTGCTTCCTTGTCAATTTCAAAAACGAACTGATCCGTATCTTTCAGCTTCGTAAATTCATTTAAGAACACTTTGCAGACGGAAGGCTTGTTTTCCCTCCTTGCAACAAGCTCATGGTTAACATTACTGACAACTTTATTAATGACGGGATTTGTTTCAATATGGTGGATAAATTTGATACTTTCTTTGCCTTGCATAAATATCCTCGTAACTATTTTCCAGAAATGCGATTGATAGTTCTACAGGCTGGTTATCGCCACTCATAACTTCCGCTAAATATTAATGTCAAGAATATTTGAATAAAACACCGGAACGACTGCGATGCTTTTATCATATTTCTCCCGCATATAAAGAAATTGTGATATTTTACAGTTTTTTTTTATAATATATCAATAACATTATCAATACATATATCCGAAAATGATTCAAAGACTGCTTTACTTTGTAGTCCATTTGATATACAAGCACATTCAAATCTTCAAAACATAGATGGTTTCGTAAAAAGTCATAAACGAACTGATTTTTTGATTTTTGGGAAATTGATTTTTCAAGATTTTAATCGTTAAAATAGATTTTCATGCTTAGTTGTTCTGCCACAGAGGCATGCGGTTTTTTTACGAGAGAAAATCTTGTTTCCGGCATAATCAGTCATCAAGGAGAAATGTGATGCGGGAAAAGAAAGAGGCGGTAGAAGTAGTATGCCCGAAATGCAAACGAACGGAAATCATTTACATACCAAAGGAAGATATCCCGAAATGCCCGGATTGTAAAATTAAAATGATAATACGGGAACTTCTGACAGAAGGTAAATCTTATTGATTTATATATAATTATTTAACTAAAACAGCAACTAAGTAGGAGGAGTTAATGAAAAAATTCTTCAAATTAACATGGGTACCGGCAGCAATTATTTTATCCTTATTACTGGTTTCAGGATGTGGAAACAAGGAAGAAAAGAAGACGGGAAGTCAGACTGTAACATCGGGTGACAGCGTTCGTATGCAACTTGTAAAACAATCGACTCTGGAACAGATCCTCCAGCGAGGAGAACTCCGCGTTGGATTTGAAGCCGGATATATGCCGTTTGAAATGACCGATAAAAATGGAAATTTTGTTGGATTTGACATTGATATAGCAAAGGAAATGGCACAGGCCCTCGGAGTTAAATTTGTTCCGGTGAACACAGCCTGGGATGGAATTATTCCGTCTCTTATTACGGAGAAGTTCGACATAATCATGAGTGGAATGACGGTAACCCAGGAAAGGAACCTCAAAATTAATTTCGCCGATCCTAACATTGTTGTCGGCCAGACAATTTTAATTAACAAAAAACATAAAGGCGCAATAAAATCGTACAAAGACCTTAACAACCCTAAATATACGATTACCTCGAAACTAGGCACAACAGGCGAGCAGGCAGTAAAAAGAGTCATACCGAAAGCAACATACAAATCTTTTGAAACAGAACCCGAAGCAGCTCTTGAAGTAGTTAACGGTAAAGCGGATGCCTTTGTCTACGATCTCCCATACTGTGTGGTTTTCATGGCCCAGCAGGGAGCAGGAAATCTCATATTTCTCGATACGCCCTTTACTTACGAACCGCTTGCCTGGGCTGTAAGAAAAGGTGACCCTGACTTCATAAACTGGCTCAACAACTTTTTGAGACAAATAAAAAATGATGGCAGATACGACAAGGTTTATGACAAGTGGATAAAAAATACGGACTGGATAAAAGATGTTCAGTAGCACAGTCTGACTTTTATAGCCGGCGGGGATTTTAATTTCCTGCCGGCTATAAATTTATACAATATAAAAAATTTGCATATATAGGATATTTATAAATATTTTAATAAAGCAAACTCAATAAAAATGAACCAATCTGTAATACCAAAAACAAAACAGAATAAAAAAACTGCCGTCTACTTTGTCTGGGTGGGTGTTTTTTTCCTCTGCATTGCTGGAATGATATCAGGTTTATATTATTCAACCATAAAAATTGATTATGTGTGGCGCTGGTACCGTATCCCGCAGTATTTCGCATTCAAGGAAAAGATTGAAATAAAATCCCAGATTGACGGGAAAATAACAGATATATCACTTAAGGATGGCAAGGCTGTCATTACCGTCAAAACGGAAAGAGAAGACAAAACCATTGATATTCCTGAAGGCGACCTAAAAGTATCTAAAGGCGATTTTGTTTATCCAGGCTACATCCTGGCTTCCCAGGAAAACTGGAAACCCGGCATCCTGATGCAGGGTTTATGGCTTACAATAGAAGTGAGTTTAATATCCACACTCCTTGGAATACTGATCGGACTTTTCGGCGGGCTTGCCCGTTTGTCATCAAATCCTGCATTCAAATGGTTCTCCATAACATATATTGAAATCATCCGCGGATCTCCTCTGCTCGTACAGATTTTCATATGGTACTTTGTACTCGGCACACTGATAAATACTATTCTGAGCAAATATGGTATCAGTTCTATACCACCCCTGTGGTACGGTGTAGCCGCTCTTGCCTGTTTTACAGGAGCTTATGTTGCTGAAATCGTAAGAGCCGGAATTCAATCGATACACCGAGGCCAGGTCGAAGCTTCAAGATCTCTGGGTATGACGTACGCTCAGTCGATGAGATATGTTATTCTTCCTCAGGCATTACGCAGGATACTTCCTCCACTTGCAGGCCAGTTTATCAGCCTGATCAAAGATTCTTCACTGCTCGGAATTATTGCTGTAAGGGAACTTTCCAAAGCCACAAGGGAGGTTGTTACAACCAGCCTTCAGCCTTTTGAACTCTGGTTTGTCTGCGCACTTCTATATCTTTTTCTCACATTTACACTCTCCATGTTTGTTCAATACCTTGAAAGGAGGACGGCAGTATAGTGATAGAGGTTCAAAATGTTTATAAAACCTTTCTGGTTCCTCATATTGTTCAGGCACTTATAAATGTTTCATGCAAAATAGAAGCAGGAGAAGTGGTAGTGGTTATCGGACCGTCCGGATCCGGTAAAAGCACTTTATTAAGATGCCTTAATCATCTTGAAACAGCTGACAGTGGAAAGATCTTTATTGAAGGGATTGATATTCTTGATCCTAAAACAGATATTAATAAATTAAGGGCTGAGGTAGGCATGGTTTTTCAGTCCTTCAACCTCTTTCCTCACAAAAATGTTTTTGAAAATATTACACTAGCTCAAAAAATAGTCCGCAGAAGGACAAAGACCGAAGCTGCGGATAAAGCATTTTCATTGCTGAACAAAGTCGGAATAAAAGATAAAGCGAATGTATATCCCGACCAGCTTTCCGGCGGGCAGCAGCAGCGTGTGGCTATAGCAAGAGCCCTTGCTATGGATCCCAAAATCATGCTTTTTGATGAACCGACATCGGCCCTTGATCCTGAAATGATCGGAGAAGTTCTTGAAGTCATGAAAAATCTGGCAAGAGAAGGCATGACTATGGTTGTTGTCACGCATGAAATGGGATTCGCAAAAGAAGTTGCTGACAGGGTCATTTTCATGGACATGGGAGCTATTGTCGAAGAAGGAACACCGGAGCACTTTTTTACAAGCCCTGTAAACGAAAGGACAAAACTTTTCTTAAGCCAGATATTATGATTTTTTTATCGATTAGCTCCCTGCAAAGAAAAATTGTATTAAATTCAGCATATTTGCAACTGGAAAGCACCATATCTTGTATTTTTTATATCATAGCACACCTTCTATTGTGTTTTTTCCTTTACAATCAGTTTCCTTTCTGCTAAACTCCTTTAGGTAAAATAGAGAACTTTTGATAACTCGCATTTGCCATGCTGGACTGTTAGAACACTGCTGAATTTCAGGTAATTTTCTATAAAACTTCGAGAAGGCACCGAATGGATAATATATGTCATACAGGCGAAAAGGATATATTGCGTCGTTGGAATAACTTCTCCGTGGCTATACGGATTTCAGAATGTCCGCTTTAGGAGGACCACTGCCAACAAAGAGTTATTTATGATTCCTGCGGTTCTCACGCGCTCAGATGTCCCGACTGGCCTCTTGATAAGATGTTGCACAAAGATCTCAGAATAATATCTGATAAATACAATGTTTATTATATTTCTGTTAACAATTTACATGGGGGGCATGACCTTATATGAAACTTAAATCGCTGGAAATAAGCGGATTTAAATCCTTTATAGACAAGGCCAACATCGAATTCCCTCCCGGTATCTGTGCGATTGTTGGTCCGAATGGTTGCGGCAAGAGCAATGTTGTCGATGCATTAAGATGGGTCATGGGCGAACAAAGCGTTAAACAGCTTCGCGGAAAATCCATGGAAGACGTCATATTTTCAGGCACCAACGGAAAACCGCCGTTAAATATGGCTGAAGTAACGTTGACTCTGGCAAATGATAACGGATCAGCACCTGAAGAGCTCAAGCACTTCACGGAAATCATGCTGACAAGACGCCTGTACCGCTCAGGAGAAAGTACATACCTGTTAAATAAAAGACCCTGTCGTCTTAAAGACATCCATCATATTTTTTTAGGCAGCGGCCTCGGCCCGAAATCATATGCCGTAATACAGCAGGGTAACATTGGAGCCATTATCGATGCCGGGCCTGAAGAAAGAAGATTCTTTATAGAAGAAGCTGCTGGAGTCACCCGCTATAATACCCGCAAAAATGAGGCATTGCGTAAAGTAGAGGCTACAAACCAGAATCTTTTACGCGTAACAGACATAATTTCAGAAATCAACCGGCAAATGTCTGGATTAAAGCGCCAGGCCAGAAAAGCAGAGATTTACAAAAATTTCCAGGAACGCATGAAAAAACTGGATACATTTATTACGATCTATTATTTCGATGAATACACGGGACAGATAGATGAAACTGATGCAATATTGAAAGATCTGAAGGATGTCGATATTGGGCACGTTTCACAACTCCGTAAACTGGATGCTGTTGTAGAAGAGATAAAACTGAAACTTTCCCAAAAAAACCAGGAAATATCCGAGCAAAAATCAGGTATATTTGAAATCCAGCGCAATGCGGACAAGCTGGAAAACGATCTGCTGCACCTTCGTAAAGATGAGGAGAGGCTTATTACCGAGATATCGGAGCTTGAATCAGCACGTACAGGACTCGATGAAAGAAACTGCAAAATCCTCTCTGAAATATCCCAGGTCGAATCTCAGAGTATATACATCAACGATGAAATACAGGTAACCCGCTCGGGTCTTAATAAAGAAAGAGATGCTTCTCTGGATATACGAAGCAGGTTGTCGGAGCTAAACAAAGAGCTTGATTCATGCAAAACGAATCTTATGAATCTTATTGCTCACGAAGCACGATACAAGAATATCTACCAGAATGCGACAAGCAACAGGGAAAACCTCAGAAGGCGGCTCAAAAGAGCTGATGAAGAATATGCCGTTGCTGTAAAAAAAGTTTCCGAATTGAAGGGCATAGAGACAAAAGCAGGAGATGAACTTAAATCATGCAGACAAAGGATAAATGAACTGGATAAGGAAATAAGCGGAGCCAAACAGCTGCTTTCTGAAAAAAGCTTGCTGCTTGGCCGCCAGGTAAAGAAAGTACAAACCCTTGAGATGGAACGGAACAAGGTAAAATCGAGATATACTGCCTTAAAGAAAATGGAAGATAATTTCGAGTGGTATAAAGACGGTGTCAGAGCTATAATGAAAAACCGAAGCGGGCAGGACGGGGTTGACAACAGCATAGCTGGCAGTATTATCGCGCTTATGGCTGATATCATCGAACCAGAACCTTCCTTTGAAACAGCAGTAGAAACAGCGCTGGGTGAATCTCTTCAATATATACTCGTCCAGGATCAAAATACAGGTCATTCGCTGATTCAATTTCTGCAACAAAAGAACGCCGGCCGCAGCGGATTCATTCCCATATCATCCATCAGAAAGCCGGAATGCGAACATTATAAAAAGCCCGACTCTTCAAAACTGCTTTTAAACCATGTTGCAGTCAAACCGGGATTCGAAAAAACGGTTGAAACCCTTCTCGGGCATGTCATTATTGCCCAGGATATAAACGAAGCGCTTGATATTTATAACGGCAACGGTTCTTTTCAAACGGTTGTCACGAAAAATGGTGCGATTATTTCTCACCATGGAACAATGACAGGCGGTAGCAATGATAGCAACGCAGGAATCCTCGCAAAGAAGCATGAGATTAAAGCGCTCGAAAAACAGATATCTGTTCTCGACACGGAGAGTGAAGAGGCCCATACAGTTCAAAAATCTCTTGAGTCTGAATTAAAGGCAGCTGAAATAGCCCTGCAGAAACTGAAGGAGCAAAACAACAGGGCCGTGCAGGATGAGCTTGAAGCGGAAAAATTTCTTTACAAGACATCCGAAGATTTAAAGCATGCAACACGCCACATGGAAATCGTCCAACTCGAACAGGAACAGCTAATTGGTGAAGAAAGTGATATTGATGAAGAGATAGTCAAGTACAACGAAGCGCTCTCAAGGATCGAAAGCGAAGTTTCAGCCGCCCGCGAACAAACGGAGGCAATCTCCGGGAAAATCGGCGCTGCAACATCAGAAATTGCATCCTATGATCAAAAGGTTGTCGATCTTAAGCTAAAGCTTACGTCCCTAAACGCCAAACTGGAAAATGGAAATAGTTCGTTAAAAAGACTCAGGGAATTCCACGATGATGGAATAAGGCAGATAGAGATGCTCGGACGAGAGATAACTGAGAAGATTCGGAAAATCGAAGCATCAAAACTCAAGATAGCCGAAAATGAACTTGCGCTTAAAGGAATGTACGACAAAATAAAGATTATCAGGCAAGCGCTTGACTACAACGAAGCCGATTATAATTCCATTGATACCAGACTGAAAGAGCATGACGGCTTGATTTCAAGCGTCAAAAATGAGCGGGAGCAGATTTTAGAAAAACTGCGTTTGCTTGAAATTGAACAGTCTCAAAGACATATACAGCGGGAAAATATCGCAAAAAGATTCGAGGAACGTTACCAATCTCCTCTTACAGATGCAAGATACGTTTCAGAGACGTCAGGCGACAAGCCGCAAACTACCATTGATGAAATGGAAGCGGAACTTGACAGGTGCAGGAAAAAAATCGGGGATTTTACGGATGTAAACCTCGGCGCTATCAAAGAATACGAAAATCTCAAGGAACGCTTTGATTTTCTGTGCGGTCAGCGTGACGACCTTGTGAAAGCTGTTGATGACCTGCATAAGGTCATAAGGAAGATAAATAAGATATCCCAGGAAAGGTTTTTAAACACCTTCAACGAAGTCAATAAAAAAATAGCTGAAGTTTTTCCGAGTCTTTTTGAAGGAGGCACAGCCAATCTCGTTCTGACGGAACCGGATAAGCCGCTTGAAACAGGGGTCGAATACATGATACATCCGCCCGGGAAAAAGCTTACAAGGATGAGCCTTCTTTCAGGTGGGGAAAAAGCTCTTTCTGCAATAGCCTTCATATTTGCAATATTTCTGCTTAAACCGGCTTCCTTCTGCATCATGGACGAAATTGACGCTCCTCTCGACGATTCCAATGTATACCGGTTTAACAATCTTCTGAAAATCATAGGCGGAAAATCACAGATAGTAATGATAACGCATAACAAAAAGAGTATGGAGTTTGCAGATATGCTCTTCGGGATAACCATGGAGCAGATGGGCATTTCAAAAGTTGTTTCCGTCAGCCTCGAAAAGCCAAAAGGAATGATCAATGAAAATTAAAATGCTTATCCCCGTGAGAATTGCATGAAACTGGGCTGGTTTAAAAAAGCAAACCATCCGGAAACAGGAGAAATTAAGTCCTCGGGTTCCGAAAGTTACTTCAAGCGACTGAAAGAGCGCCTTTCAAAAACCCGTAAAACGCTCTCGGGTGGGCTGGAAAAATTATTTTCAGGGAAACAAGGCATAGATGATAATTTGCTGGAAGAACTTGAGGAACTTCTGATAACATCGGATATCGGCATTCAGACTGCGACAGGACTTATCAAAAGTTTATCCCAGAAGGCTTCAGTTATTTCCGGCCCCGATCAGATAAAAGAACTTCTTAAGCAGGAATTGATAGCTCTATTGAACGACCCGGCTCCCTTACAGCAAAAGCAGGAAAGCAAGCCACACGTTATAATGGTTGTAGGGGTTAACGGGGTCGGTAAAACTACAACCATAGGAAAGCTTGCAACAAAATATGCGGCTGCCGGCAATAAAGTTTTGATTGCAGCTGCAGATACTTTCCGTGCTGCGGCTGTCGAGCAGCTCACAATATGGGCTGAAAGGGCCGGAGCTGATATTGTAAAACACAGGGAAAACGCAGATCCTGCGGCAGTGGCCTATGACGCCATTGAAGCTGCTCTGGCAAGACATATTGATGTGGTCATTGTCGATACTGCCGGGAGACTCCATACCAAAACAAACCTTATGGAGGAGCTTAAAAAAATAAAAAGGTCCGTTTCAAAAAAATTGCCTTCTGCGCCACACGAAATATTGCTCGTCCTCGATGCCACAACAGGACAGAACGCCCTGTCTCAGGCAGGGCTTTTTAATGAAGCAATAGGAATTACAGGCATAGCACTCACAAAGCTTGATGGAACCGCCAAAGGCGGAATTGTCATAAGCATATGCAACACCCATAAGTTGCCGCTCAAATATATAGGGATAGGCGAGAGCATCGATGACCTGCAGGAATTTGACCCGGTATCCTTTGTTAATGCTCTCTTTTAATCCGAGCAATGAAGGCCTTTCGGAATGTTTCCCGCTTGCCACTCGGGTTAATTTTTTACTCCGAGATAGTTTTATCTTTCCTGCAACCGGTTTAAACACAAGCGCAGTATAGTTTGAGAGAGGCTGTAACAAAAAAAGTGTTGCAGGATGCCGATTTTCACTTGACATCAAAATATTCCTGCTATATTTGCAGGACAGTTGAGGTTTTCAACGTTAACCATCAATAATAAAAGGGGGGAAATGCACTATGACAAAAGCTGAATTGGTAGACAAAGCAGCACAGGATGCCGGTATTTCCAAAGTCGCGGCTGCAGCTGCACTCAATTCTTTCATGGACGGCATCACGAAAACTCTTAAGAAAAAAGACGGCAAGGTCACTCTGGTCGGCTTCGGCACTTTTACAAAAGTCCAGAGAAAAGCCAGAAAAGGCCGCAATCCTCAAACAGGCGAACCCATCAAAATCAAAGCCTGCAGCGTTGTTAAATTCAGACCCGGCAAGAAACTCAAAGGAAAAGATTAATCGATATTCGATCAGGGGCGGTTTATTTTTATTTGTCTAAAATTAAAAATAGGCCGCCTTTTTTTATCCAAATGTTATATCAAACACCAGGAATTCTCCTGTATAATTTTCTTCAGCAACATCAATTCTGCTCACCCTTGAATGCGAAGGGCCTTTTTTACACCACTCGATAACAGCAATGACATCGCTTTTTTCTCCTTCAAATACCGCTTCCACAGTTCCATTTCTGTTATTTCTTACCCAGCCTAAAACGCTATAACTCTCCGCAACCCGTTTTGTTTCCATCCTGAAGCAAACGCCTTGGACCTTGCCTGAAACAATGACATGAGACCTAACATTTTCAGTCATATTATTATCCTCAATATGCCTGTCGGGCTGTAAGTTTCAACCGAATCAACGAAACCTTCGTAACACCTGTTCTTAATAGGTGCGAGTCGCGGCGAATATGAGTTATCAAATCTCTCTCATGCTTCAAGTATCGCCCTGAGAGTATTCTCGTCAATGATTTCAA
>Ga0209287_10000258_pt1 | contig 35338 bp, 31 predicted proteins | sample PPLLak3cmMay2015_2_FD_187255 | JGI IMG/M metagenome (GOLD analysis project Ga0209287, IMG submission 187255) | Freshwater sediment microbial communities from Prairie Pothole Lake near Jamestown, North Dakota, USA - PPLs Lake P8 Core (1) Depth... | ecosystem: Environmental > Aquatic > Freshwater... | reverse complement strand
CAAATATTCAAACTTGCCATTATAAAAATATTATTGATAACGTAGTACCAATATGATACCATTCCAATATGCCTCCAAAAATAAAAGAATTAATTAAAAAATTAGAATCTGCCGGTTTTATCGACCGTGGTGGAAAGGGAAGTCATCGGAATTATAAACATCCCAAAGGCGTTAACATCACTATCAGCGGCAAAACAGGAAGCGATGCAAAACCTTATCAAGAGGCTGATATTAAAAAGGCATTGGAAAGGATTAAAGATGAAAAAAAGTGATCGTTATATAAAAATTGTTGAGTGGTCTGAAAAGGATCACTGCTATGTTGGTCGTGCCCCCGGTTTGATGTTAGGGGGTGTTCATGGAAAAGATGAAATTAAAGTTTATGAAGAGCTTTGCCATATTATTGAGGAATGGATAAAGATATTTGAAAAGGATGGAGACCCTCTTCCACGAGCTACGGCTAAAAGAGGATATTCCGGAAAATTCAATTTAAGATTGGGAAGAGAACTGCATGAACAGATTGCAATCACCGCAATCAAGCAAGGGCAAAGCCTCAATAAATTATGCGTGGACGCAATCAAGAAGGAAATTGGTCTTTAAAATCTCACTGGTGCCGAACAAAAAACCGTCGGCACAGTTAAAGCGTTCTGCATTTGAAATTTAATGATAAATAAGGTATTTGAAGATAATGAGATAATAGAGTATAATAAATGGCATTAAAATTTGAGTGGGACGAAAATAAATCCAAACTTAACTTTAAAAAGCATGGGATCGATTTTAAGGAAGGTAAAACAGTTTTTAACGATCCCTTTGCCATTACAATTGATGATCCGGATCATTCGGATTTAGAAGAACGGTATATTGATATCGGTATCTCGTCGAAGGGACGGATATTGATTGTGTGGTATACTGAACGAAATGATAATATTCGAATAATCGGATGTCGTAAGGCAAACCGATTTGAAAGAGAGCAGTATGGAAAAGAATAAAAAAGAATTGAATGAAAACAAAATGAGGGATGAGTACGATTTTTCAAAAGGTGTGAGGGGAAAGCATTACAAAACTTATCGTAATGGACATTCAGTCATTATAAACAAAGACGATGGCACTCAAACTATCCAGTATTTTAAAGAAGAGGATGGAGCTGTTATGCTCGACCCTGATATACGAGTCCACTTTCCCAATTCTGAATCGGTAAATAAAGCACTCCGTTCTCTCATCTCCCAACATTAAATATGAAAATCATGCAGAACATCAGGCTGGAAAAGGATGCGCGGGAAAGACATCCGCGCACCTCTCAGCCTGGGCGTTCTGCACTTATATAAACCATGTTGATGTCTCAATGTTAGAATCTTAAATAATGGATTGTATTAATGAATTTTGATATAATCGATGAAATTAAAGAGGTTGAAACGATTGCCCAAGGTTCAGGAATTCGCGATCTAACTCGTCTGAAAAAATCTTATGGACTTAGCAATTGGAAAAAAATGAAAGGGATCGCTCATATCCGTCTTTCATCGGGAAAAGTCAAGTTAGCCGAGCTTCATTGGTATGAGGCTCATGGTATTGGTAAAAAGGAAATCAAACGTAAAAGATATTTGGAGTAAAAAGATGAAAGAATCAAAACATAATTCGTTGGAGTTTGTGGTTTGTATAAATAATACGGACTATCCTGCATCGTTAGAACTCCATAAAATTTATCGTGTAATTGCTGATAAAGAAGCTGAAGATGAAGGAGATATTCGTATTATTGATGAAAGCGGAGAGGATTATATTTACCCTTCTTCATATTTTGTCCCCATCCAGGTACCACAAACAGTGGAAAAGTCCTTGCTTCGAGCTGTTTAACTCAATGACTAAGCCGAACATCAGGCTGGACAATATTCGCGGGAAAAGGCACCCGCGAAAATGTCAGCCAGGGCGTTCGGTGCATATAAATTAACAAGAAACCATTTGGAGGTAATATGGAAAATAAATATACGGCAATAATTAAAAAAGAAGATGACTGGTGGATCGGTTGGGTTGAAGAAATACCAGGTGTAAATTGCCAAGAAAAATCTCAGGAAGAATTATTGGAAACTTTGCGCGAGACTTTAAAAGAGGCTTTAGAAATGAATAAAAATGAAGCGCTTACTATTGCTAAATCAAATTATTCTGAAGTCGTATTAGAAGTATGAAAAGAAGAGATTTTATAAAACACCTGGAATTTTATGGTTGCGAAATGATCAGAGAAGGGAGTCGACACTCTTGGTGGTGGAATCCTGAACAGAATAGAAGATCTTCAGTCCCTAGACATTCCGAGATAAATGATCATTTAGCAAAAAAAATCTGTAAGGATTTAGGAATTCCGGTAATAAAATAGCACCGAACATCAGGCTGGAAAATATTCGCGGGAAAAAGCACCCACGAAAATGTCAGCCTGAGCGTTAAATGCTCCCCAAACTAATGATCTGTTATTCTATCTTAAAATATTCTTGACAGAGTACTATAATTTGGTACCATATAGCAAATGAAACAAAGACATCAAAAAACACTGGATCTCATTTTTCACAGACCCGTAAGCGGTGGTATCAAATGGGTCGATATTGAGAAAATGTTTATGGCGCTTGGCGCTGAAGTCAGCGAGCGTGAAGGTTCCAGGGTTGCAGTATTTTTATTTAATGAAGTAACGATATTTCATGGACCACATCCAACACCTGAAACGGATAAAGGTGCGGTCTCAAGCATTCGAAAATGGCTGGAAAGCCATGGAGTAACACCATGAATATTATGACATATAAAGGACATAAAGCAAAAATCGATTATGACCCTGAAATTGACATGTTTCGGGGTGAAATACTTGGGCTCAACGGAGGAGCTGACTTTTATGGAAAGACCCCGGATGAGTTGAGGCAGGAGTTTAAGAAGTCGTTGAAGGTATTTCTTGATGTCTGCAAAGAAAAAAGTGTTGAACCTTATAAAGAATATTCCGGCAAATTCAACTTGCGTGTTTCCCCTGAACTGCATGCTGAAATAGCATCAAGGGCCTCAGCAGAAGGGAAGAGCCTAAATCAATGGATTGTTGAAACGATAGATCAAATCGTTCATACCGGCTAAAAAATCGGCATTTAACATTTCAATGGTGCGGATGTAGAAAACGCACCGCACAGTTCAATCATTCCGTCCCCATCAAACATTTTACATCAGATTTATTAAGTCCGGTCCTATATTGACAAAAGGCAGACATTGGCCTATATTGACCACATGAAATATTTAAATTGGAATCTAGCCAAAAACGATTTTTTAAAGGCTAAGCGCGGGATTTCCTTCGAACAGATTGCCTTTATAATCGAGTCAGGTCATATGCTCGGAATTGAAGAAAACCCAAAACGACCTAATCAAAAAATCTATATTCTGGAGATTGAAGGCTATGCTGTGATTGTACCGTTTGTGGAAGAAGGAAATGAGATTTATTTAAAAACAGCCTTCCCAAGTCGGAAATATACAAAGCTCTACGGCTTAAAGGGGGAATTATGAAAAAATTAAACACAAAAATATTTAATCCGATTGATAAAGAAGAAAAAGAGTTGATGGAATCAATTGAGCAGGATGAATGGAGACCTGTTAAGAATATGAAACAGGAAAAAGAAAAAGCCATTATGGCAGCTCGCAATACTCTTAAAAAAGATAAACGAATCAATCTCAGGCTGAGCGAAAAAGACTATCATCAAATCCAGATAAAAGCTATTGAAGAAGGCATTCCTTATCAAACATTTATTTCAAGCATTATTCATAAATATTTGAATGGCTCCCTATCTCCGAAAGCGTAAATTGGAACAGAACATCTCACTGGTGCCGAACAAAAGACAATCGGCACAGTTCGATCGTCATCCCTAAAATTGATAGCAATGTATAGTTGCATAATATTGCAATATGGTGTATAAGGATATCATATTGCAACAATTTTATTTGGAGGAGCTATCATGGCCACTGCAGTAAGAATATCTGAAAGACTTGTAGATGAAGCAAAAAGATTTGGGCGAATTGATCATAGGTCTCTAGCTGGTCAGATTGAACACTGGGCTCGTATGGGCAAATGTGTTGAGGAAAATCCTGACCTGCCATATTCCCTTATAAAGGAAATACTTTTTGGGTTGGATGAGCTGGATGAAAACGAGAAAACCGAATATAAGTTTGGTTAGCACGCTATGAGAATATACCAGTCGAGGTCATTTGATAAAAAAGTCAAAAAGATGTCCAAGGTTGAGAAGGGCATTCTAGATATAGAAATACATAAGATAGCGGAAGACCCGGCTGTTGGAGAAGAAAAGAAAGGTGACCTACGAGGCGTGTTTGTTTATAAGTTTAAAATCAAAACAACGCAGTACCTGCTTACATATCGAAAGGTTGAAAGAGATTTAGAGCTTATTATGCTTGGACCGCATGAAAACTACTATCGTGATTTGAAGCAATACTTGAAAAACCGATAATATGGGGCGAAAGGATAACCTTTCTCTGGCGCCGACCCAAAAGACAGGCGGCACAGTTCAGCGTTGTGTACAAATAAAATGGAGATGAACCCTTGAAACTGATATCAATATTGATACTATAATAGCATGGCAAAAATTGATGCAATAATAGCCAGAATGACGCAAAACTCGAAGGGGATACGTTTCAATGATTTATGCAAGGTTTGCGATCATTTCTTCGGGAAACCGCGTCAAAGCACCGGCAGTCACCGAGTTTAAAAAACACCCTGGCAAGGAGACCCTCGAATAGATATACAAAATGATAAAGGAAAAGCAAAATCATATCAGGTGAAGCAAGTGCTTTTGGCTCTTGAAAAATTGGAGGTAAATCATGGCATTAAAAAATGATCGATATGCATATCGAGTAACATGGTCAGAAGACGATAATGAACATGTTGGCTTAACGGATTTAAGATTGAAGCGGTCATTGATGATCAAGAAAAAATAATACTTGATCTTGCAGCGGGAAAGGTGAATCGAGAGCAATTTACTTTTTGGCTCAATAATCATGTCATTCATATAACAAGCCCATAAACCAGAAGGTCTCAAAAACCACGCACTCTGGTTATCAGGGCGTTATTTCCGGCAACGCTTATATTTTTCCACCTCATCCTTCATCCAGGAGGGCCAGAACGCATAGGCAATGGGATAGCTGGCGTCGAGGGCCTGCAGAGAGCCTTCTCCGGCGACCGACCTGATGATTTCGGCTGAATTATATCTGACCTCATCTACTCCAACCAGCTTGGCAACGGCCCTGTTGATCTCATCTTCGCTCTTGTCGTAGGGGTTGCCGTTTTTAAAGGCGCGCTGCACAGCAAGTTCGTTAAGGCACTCAATGCCCCTGTGCCATTCCTTGAAGGAGGGGAAGAACATCGGGCCATAGGATATCCAGAACTCGATATATTTCGCGCCGGCATTATAGACTACCCAGACAGAGCCCCCTTCGCTTACACTTCCCCTTACAATGCTGTCGTCGCCCATGGCGATATTTTTCCCCTTGAGCAGTGAATCAATACCTCCGAACTTGAGCCCGACCTCTTTTGTCCTTGTCAACCGCTCGCCTTCCTGAAAGGTTCTTACAGCCTGGGGAAGCTTTATTAGTGCAGGGAAAAGGCTTTTCCCGAGCCCTTCGGCAACACCTACTGTCACGCCCCACCCTGATTCAGGGTTCGGGATTACCAGGTCGGCCCTGGAAATCTTATAGTGCTCTGCAAGCTTTTTGCCGAGTTCCCTCCTGATCTGGAATATCTCCTTTCCCCTGTACAGAGAGGCGACATTGCCGAAATACACACCCTGGAAGGTGTCCGGCAGGATGGCCTCCTCCATGAGCCTCTTTCTTTCAATCCCTTTGGATGAGCATATGGTCATCTCGGCGCCGTCATACTCGCCCTCTATGAAACCGCCGAGCCTCCTGTGTGAACAGGATTCGGAGCTGGCCACGAAGGTCCTGTCGATTACCCCGTAACAGAATGGTTCGAATGCCAATGAATCGTTCAATGTAATAAGGGAGCATTCCTTTCCATCATAGATAAGGGCAGTAAGGGCGAATGTAGCTCGTCCCTTGAGCTTGTTGACCAGCCTGTACCCCGCATCAAAAGAAATGCCGTCCTCTTCAATATACCTATGCAGGAGCGCCCCGATGATCTCCGTTTTATTGCTGGTCTTGATGACATAGCCGTCTTCCAGCTCCGATCTCAGATCCCCTTCCCTCATGAGATAGCCGTCAACGGTTAACACGACCTTATACCTGGAATTCTTGACAGGATACACCTCGATCGGCTCGGCATTATATTTTTCCGCCACGGAGCTCTTACCATAGCCTATGTTTCCGATGGCTGCTACAGGCTCAAGGTCCTGGAATATGCCGATCAGCCTATTGTCTATTACCTCTGCGATCCTGCCGAGACCTTTATGGATGTAGATACCCTTTTTTGTCCCTATGGCTATCCCCGTGGTGGCCTTGCCGCGGTGCTGACATGCTCCCGTTGCAAGAAATGCCTTTGTTACCAGCTCCCTGTCTTCAGGACCATAAATCCCTACAATCCCGTCCATGTTGTTACCTCTGCCTAGAATAATGTTTGTATCTGTTATTTTTTGCTTCAGACCTGCAGTAACTTCGGCCTATAAAGCCCTCAGCTATCAGCATTCAGCTCACAGCTAATTATTGATATTTTTATTTTTTGCTGACTGCTGACTGCTGATCGCTGACAGCTGATTTATTTTATATCCTCATGATAGCTCTGAAGCGACTTCACCTTCCCATGACCCTTGCGGAACGCAGCAATGCCCCTTGAGGCGGCGATGGCAGCGGCCAGTGTTGTGATGTAGGGAATCTTGTACTTGATGGCCGCCTTGCGTATATATGCATCATCATGCTTGCTCAGCTTGCCGCTCGGCGTATTCACAACCAGGTTGATCTCTCCGTTCTTTATCCCGTCTACAATATTCGGGCGGCCTTCATGCATCTTGAGAATCAGTTCGGATTCAACCCCGTTCTCGGTGAGAAATCTGTGGGTACCGTTTGTGGCCTTGATCCTGAAGCCAAGGTTCCTGAACTGCCTGGCAGGCTCCAGGACAGCAGGCCTGTCTCCTTCGCACACAGTCAAAAGCACCGTTCCACCGGCCGGCAGGACCTGCTGGGCGGCCTCTTCGGCCTTGTAATATGCAAGCCCGAAGGAATCGGCAAGCCCCAGGACCTCGCCCGTTGAACGCATCTCAGGCCCGAGTATGGGATCAACCTCAGGGAACATGTTAAATGGAAACACCGCCTCCTTCACCCCGAAATGAGGTATGGTTTTCGGTTTTATATCAAGTTCGGAGAGCTTCTTCCCCAGCATCATCTGGGTTGCCAGACGCGCCATGGATATGTTGCACACCTTTGACACCAGGGGAACAGTCCTGGATGCCCTGGGATTGGCCTCAAGTATGTAGACCGTGTCATTCGCAATGGCATACTGGATGTTCATGAGGCCGACAACATTCAGTTCAATGGCGATTCTCTTGGTGTACTCATATATGGTTTCAACATGCTTTGCGGGTATGCTCACGGGCGGTATCACGCAGGCGGAGTCTCCCGAATGTATCCCTGCCAGTTCGATATGCTCCATAACTGCCGGAACAAAGGCGTCGGTTCCATCAGCGATGGCATCCGCCTCTGCCTCTATGGCGTTCTCAAGAAATTTGTCTATGAGTATCGGCCTTTCGGGACTTACATCCACGGCAGCCGCCACATAGCGCCTCAGCATTTCCTCGTCGTGTATCACCTCCATGGCCCTTCCCCCGAGCACATAGGAAGGCCTCACCATAAGGGGATACCCTATTGTCCTGGCAACTCCCAGCGCCTCTTCCAGCGTGCTGGCCATGCCTGATTCCGGCTGGGGTATCCCGAGCTTCCTCATCTTGTGCCTGAAACGGTCCCGGTCTTCGGCAAGGTCTATCATATCAGGAGATGTACCTATGATTTTTACGCCTGCCGCTTCGAGCTCCGCCGCAATATTCAGGGGCGTCTGCCCGCCGAACTGCACTATCACGCCGTCCGGTTTCTCCTTTTCATAGATGCTCAGCACGTCCTCAACCGTAAGCGGCTCAAAATACAGCTTATCCGATGTGTCATAGTCCGTTGACACTGTTTCCGGGTTGCAGTTGACCATTATGGACTCAAATCCCTCGTCCCTGATGGCAAAGGCCGCATGCACGCAGCAGTAGTCGAACTCTATGCCCTGGCCTATCCTGTTCGGCCCTCCTCCGAGCACCATGATCTTTTTCCTGCTGCTGGTTGAGACCTTGTCCGTAGCGTTGTACGTGGAAAAATAATATGCAGCATTCTCAACGCCGCTCACCGGTACCGGCTCCCACCTCTCTGCAACCCCCATGGCTATTCTCTGGTCCCTGATCTTCTTTTCCTGCACATCCAGGATCTTTGCCAGGTATTTATCGGCAAAACCATCTTTTTTGGCCTGCTCAAGAAGGTCGTTCGGGATCTCCTTCCCCCTGTATTTGAAGATCTTCTTCTCCAGCTCAACCAGCTCCTTCATCTGTTCGATAAACCATTTCTTTATATGGGTCTTTTCATGAAGGAAGTCCACCTGCGCGCCTTTCTTCAAGGCCTCATACATTATGAACTGGCGCTCGCTCGTTGGCTCAGAAAGCAGCTCAAGAAGCTCTTCAAGGGATTTGTCCTGGAACTTTTTAACAAAGCCAAGCCCATATCTGCCGTTTTCAAGGGACCTTATTGCCTTCTGGAAGGCCTCCTTGTAATTCTTACCTATGCTCATCACCTCTCCCACGGCACGCATCTGGGTGCCCAGCTTGTCCTCCGAGCCTTCAAACTTTTCAAAGGCCCATCGGGCGAACTTGACAACCACGTAGTCCCCCCAGGGTATGTACTTCTCAAGCGTACCTTCCCTCCAGTAAGGTATCTCGTCAAGCGTCATGCCGCCTGCGAGCATGGATGATACCAGGGCTATAGGGAAGCCCGTTGCCTTGGAGGCAAGGGCCGATGATCTTGATGTCCTAGGATTGATCTCAATAACAACGACCCTGTCGGTCTTGGGGTCATGGGCAAACTGTATGTTGGTCCCGCCTATTACCCTGATGGCCTCCACTATAGAATAGGAATAATCCTGGAGCTTCTTCTGCAGCTTCGGATCTATGGTCAGCATGGGCGCGGTGCAGTAGGAATCCCCCGTATGTATGCCCATTGCGTCGACGTTTTCAATAAAGCACACCGTTATCATCTGGTTCTTGGCATCACGGACTACCTCCAGCTCAAGCTCCTCCCATCCAAGTACGGACTCTTCAATAAGGATCTGGCCGACAAGGCTGGCCGAAATCCCACGGCTTGCTATGGTCCTCAGTTCCTCCACGTTATATACAAGGCCCCCGCCTGTGCCTCCCATTGTATAGGCCGGCCTTATCACGACCGGGTATCCGAGCTTATCAGCAATCTTTTCAGCCTCTTCAACCGAATAGGCAGGCTCGCTCTTGGGCATGTCGATCCCGAGTTTGGCCATGGTCTCCTTGAATGCGATGCGGTCCTCGCCCCTCTTGATCGCATCCACTTCAACGCCTATAACCCTGACCCCGAACTCATCCAGAACGCCAGCCTCCGCAAGTTCAGAGGCCAGATTCAAACCTGTCTGCCCCCCGAGGTTAGGCAGCAGGGCATCAGGGCGCTCCTTTTCAATGATCTCTTTCATGGTCTGAAGGTTAAGGGGTTCAATATAGGTAAAGTCCGCCATGCCGGGATCGGTCATGATGGTTGCAGGATTGGAGTTGACAAGAACAATTTCATAGCCCAGTTTCCTAAGGGCCTTGCATGCCTGGGTCCCCGAATAATCAAATTCGCAGGCCTGGCCGATGACGATTGGTCCTGAACTGATGATCATTACCTTTTTAATGTCTTTGAGTCTGGGCATAAAAATCTCCTCTTGGAAAACCCTGTCCGGTTTTTATTAGATTTTACGGATGAACCCTCTTCCGGCAAGTTGTGAGGTCAGGATATCGGATTCGGGATTCAGGATGAAAACAAATGAACGTTTTTTAGCTGCGCTAATATAGTTAAACCCCCTATTAGTGTCAAGCATCTACTGTTCGCTCACGAACAATATTTTAAGAGATAGCCCCGCTGCCTCCTGAAAATTTCTGTCCGCATAACGAAATTGTTTATATCAAATCTGTGACCTACATTTTTGTTGTTTATCCCGGGATCTTGAGACCCGCGAATAAATTCATAACACATTGTATTGACTTGTAATTTCCCTCACCTTATAAAATGGCACAAAGGTTGCTATTGATATGATCAGCAATCCGCAAACCCTGCCGGTTTTGCCAGACTCTTCTTCGGCAAATCCGGCCGGCTGTGGATACAATTTGTTTCTGTTGCCGCAACAATGATCTTTGCTTTTTCCATGACTTCTATTATCCTAAAGGCTATCGATCTGTTGACAGGCCCAGGGGTATCAGAGAAGAAAGAAGGAAAAGGCATTGATATCAGCCTCCACAATGAGACCGGATACGGTCGCCGGCGGGCAGGGATCTGTATCCCGATGGAAGATAATCCAACAGGAAAACAAGGAGAGGAAACATGAAAAAAATCGAAGCAATAATCAAGTCGTTTAAGCTGGATGATGTCAAGGAAGGGCTCAATTCAATAGGGGTCAAGGGTCTTACCGTAAGCGAGGTCAAGGGTTTTGGCCGTCAGCGGGGCCACAAGGAGATATACAGGGGCGCAGAGTATCAGGTTGATTTCGTGCCCAAAATAAAGATTGAAGTTGTAATGGAAGACAAGCTGGTTGCCGAGGCAGTGAAGCTGATCAGGGAGAAGGCGATGACAGGTCAGATCGGAGACGGCAAGATATTCATCATCCCGGTGGATGAGGTGATAAGGATCAGGACCGGCGAAAAAGGCGAAGATGCCATCTGATCTGTTAAGCGGTTTCTTCACGAATGAGTGATTTATGAATAACTTTTAATGATAAAATGAATAATCCATCATATCATTTGAATAAGGCCCTGCACCATAGCCCGGCCGCGCAGCTGGTTTCTGCGGGATCTCCCGTGGAAACGCTAAAGAAGGCCAGGGAGGATCTGGTTGCCGATTTTCTGGAAGGGAAGGTGTCCTTTTCCTTCCAGGAGGAGTACTCGGAGATCATGGACTATTATTTCCGCATGACTCTCCAGGAAAGCAGAGCAGGGGAAGCGCTTTTCAGGAAGGGCATACCTTTCGCGCTGGTTGCGGTGGGAGGCTACGGGCGGAATGAACTATGCCTGTATTCGGATATAGACATACTGATCCTCTTCAATAAAAACATACCTCCCCAGGCAAAGGCCCTTGCAGAGGAGATATTTTATCCCCTCTGGGATATCGGGATGGAACTGGGTTACGGGGTCCGCACTGTTAAAGACTGCCTCTCCCTTTCAAAAGACGACTTTGAGGTCCTGACATCCCTTATAGATATACGATTTATATGCGGAGATTCACCTCTGTACCTGAAGCTGGCTGAGGAGTTCCAGAAAAAGGTTATCAGGAAAAGCGCTTCATCCTTTGTAAAGTGGCTTTATGAACTTAACAAGGTCAGGATGACGACCTTCGGAGACGCGAGCCACCTGCTTGAACCCAACCTCAAGGAAGGGATAGGAGGGCTGAGGGACTACCATCACATCCTTTGGATGGCAAAGGCCTTTCTGGATGTCAAGGAGCCTGAGGAGCTGGAGCAGCTCGCAAAATTTTCCCCGGACGAGTACAAGGATCTCAAGGATTGCGTAAGATTTATCCATCTGGTCCGCAATCATCTCCATCAGCTTTCAGGAAGGAAAAATGACCGCCTGGTTTTCGAATATCAGGAAAAGATTGCCAGGCGCCTTGGTTACAGAAACCAGCCCAAATTTCCGGCAGTCGAACAGTTCCTTGGAAGGCTTCATTCAGGCATGGAGTCCGTAAAAACCCTGCACAGGTCCTTCCTGTCAATTCATGCACCCCAACGCCGCCGGGATACTGGAAATACGACGGACAGAGAAGTATCCGGGGGCATTCATATGTCGGACAATGAGTTAAATTTTGCTTCAAACAGCCTTATCATAAATGATCCCTGCATAATGATGGAGATCTTTGAAGCCGGCTGCCGTCTCGGGCTTCCCCTTTCCCTGGAGGCAAGGAGGCAGGTTAAAAAATTCTCTTACCTCGTTGATGATGATTTCATGCGGTCTCAACGGGCCTTCAGGGCTTTTCTGAATATCATGAATGACCCCAACACTGTTGACACCCTTGACCAGATGTTTGAAACAGGATTCCTGGACGCCTATATCCCTGAATTCGGGGCAATAAGAGACCGGGTGCAGTTTGATGCCTACCATATCTTTCCGGTCGGAAGGCATGTCCTCGAGACAGTGGCAAACCTGAAAAGCCTCCCAAAGGAAAAGGACCTGTTCCTCTTTGAAACCTTTGCCGACATTAAAAACAGTGAACACCTTTTCCTGGCAGGACTCTTCCATGATATAGGAAAGAGCGGGAAAGGGCACGCGCGCAGAGGGGCTCAAATAGCGAGAGCCATCCTTGAACGGATGGGATACCCGGAAAAATGGATTGAAGAAATTGCCTTTCATATAACCCATCACCTCCTGCTGGCGGAGACCGCCACCCGCAGGGACCTGGACGACGAAAAAATAATCATCCATACAGCCCGGATCATAGGTGACATAGACCGGTTAAAGGCATTATATCTTTTGACATGGGCCGATTCAAAGGCCACAGGGCCGAGGGCCTGGAACGAATGGGCAGCCAACCTGGTTCAGGATCTTTTTTTCAAGACGCTGCATATCCTTGAAAGCGGCGAACTGGCAACGCCCGATTCATCCCAGACGATCAGCAGACTGAAGGCCAGGCTCAGGCGCAGGACGGCTGAAAATATCAGTCATGTCGATTTTGAACGTCTCTTCGATCTGATGCCCACCAGATACAAACTCAGTACCGCCTCAGCAGATATCATACGCCACATGGAGATGGTCCTCAGGTTTAAGGAAGAGGTTTCAAGGGGCGATGCCATACCATTTATCCTGGACGTCAAGGAGGATAAAACAGGCGGATTCTGGCAGGTAAGCTTCGTGGGCAGGGACAGGCCGGGGCTTTTTTCCGATATTGCCGGCGTAATGGCCCTGAACAGCATCAATATCCTTTCTTCAAATATATATACATGGAGGAACGGCGATGCCGTTGATATCTTCTATGTTACAAAGCCCCTTGACCGGCTTCATCCTCATGCCACATGGGAAAAGGTTGAATCCCTTTTAAAGGGGGCCTTCAGCGGGAAGATCTCCCTGGCCCAGCGTCTGGCTCAGAAGGCAGAACCTTCCGTGCTGACCGAGGCAGGAAAGCCCAGACACCCTCCCGCGGTGGTTATCGACAACCATTCCTCGGATTTTTTCACAATTATAGAGGTCTTTGCATCCGACAGGATCGGCCTTCTTTATCTCATAACACACACGCTGTTTGAGCTTGAACTGGATATCCGTATTGCAAAGATAGGCATGAAAGGAGACCAGACAGCCGACGTCTTCTATGTCCGTGACCTCGAAGGGCAAAAGGTTGAAGATGAGGGGCGGGTCAATGAGATAAAAAATTCACTTCTCTACCAGCTTTCCGGGGATAAGCAGCCCCTGAGACCCGATCAAATAGCCTCCGGCTGAAGCCGATTGCCCAGGGGGCCGGAGATTCAATGGCCAGGGGAAAATCATTTCCGGATTGCCTCCATCACCCGAATCCTTTCCTTTCAGGTTTCTGTGACCGGCCAGACAATCTGCGGCCGCCCCGAATTATGGAAAAAATGTAAGAAAAGAAAAAAGTGTTGCAATAAATGCCGATATTTTATATTCAATTATAAATAGTATTGATACTGAACTATTAGCGACCTTCCTGTCTGCCTTTCGGAGGGAGGTCATTAATCTTAAGCATCTTCAAACATTAAAAGGAGGTCATTTATGGGAAAAAGAGCAAGGCATGACATTTTTATTAATCTCAAGCGGTTTCTTCTGGTACTGTCCTTTCTGCTCGTCACAATAGGATGGGCACAGGCCGCCGAACCTGCAAAAATAGGCGGAAATAACGTAAGCGATTACATAACATTATATCCTGATAAATTTACCGACAGGGAAAAGGCCCTTGCTGAAAAGTGGATTGCCGACAACAAGGCTATTGAAGCCCGAGGCCCAATTGACATAAAGGCCCTTATCAGCGGCAACCTCCCCAAGGACACCCCGGGTGTCATAAGCGGTTCTCTTGCAGTAACAGAGGAAATGATCCGCTATAACAACAATAAGTATGACCCTGATAATCCCGTCCTGAATGATGCGGCCTATGCCAAAAAGCTGGGCTATGAGAACATCTTCGCCATGCCCACCTTCGCCGCCAATGACGACAACATCTTGAAGGCATATCCGGCTGAGGCAAGAGACAAGCTGCTTGTCAGCGATCTCAATCACAGCATCACATATTACAAGCCGATATACCCGGGTGACACCCTCTATACCGTTATCAATAAACGGTCCTTTTTAGATGCAACCCCGAAGGAAGGATCTATATTCCGCGCCGTTTGCATTCAGTGCGAGGCCAGTATCTACAATCAGAAGGGTGAAAAGGTTAATGACTGCATCTTCCGCGTCACAGAAAATATCGGGATTTTGAAGGAGGGCACGGCAAACGTTTCCGGAGGCATGAATCCCGCCTGGGTCGGCCCGGCATGGACAAGCCGGCCCATGCATATTTACACCGATGCGGATTATAAATACATCAAGGAACTCTGGTCAAAGGAGAAACGTCAGGACGGCACGCCCCTTTACTGGGAAGATATAAAGGTAGGCGACGAGCCCACATGGACTGTTGACGGCCCTATCATGGCGACCGCCAATCCCACCAGGCCCTATGGCCAGGGTATCGGCGGCAGCCGCACCCTGAAAAAAGAGATCATGGACCCCGCGATCTTTAAGACCTTGATCAAAGACGAAAATGGAATCTGGCTCACCTCTAATAAAGAGGGTTATATCCCCACCGTGCCTTCCACGGGAGGCCGTGACGGCGCTCCTGCCGGCGCTCCCCCATCAGGCGGACAGGCCGGCGCCCCTGCTGGAGCTCCCGCATCAGGCGGACAGGCCGGCGCCCCGGCCGCCAGCGGTCCTGCCAGTGACATCGATACAAAAGAGATCCATAAACAGGTCGGTTCAGAAAGAGCCGCTTTGATCAACTACGTGGGCCGAGACATCGCCATTCGCCATATCAACAACTGGATGGGCGATAAGGGCTGGATCTCTAACATACGCTGGAGCATCATGGCCCCATCGGCCCTTGCAGCGGTCGGTCTTAAAGTCGCCGCAAACCCTGCTTCAGAGCGTTTCGTTGATCAGGTGCCCAAATTGAAGGCAGCGAACAAGGTCGTGAATGCCCATGGCCTGACCTATGAGCTGGCTATCGTAAAGTCCTATATCGCCAAGAAATACCAGAAAGGCAACGAATATTTCGTTGACCTGATATGGTGGATTGAAAATCTGGATGGTTATATATGGGAAGAGGGCGGCGCAACAGTCAGGCTGCCCTCTAAAAACACAAAGTAAAAGATAATCTGAACAAATCATATATGGGGCTGTCCGACCGGGCAGCCCCTTTTTTATGCAGAAAAAGAAAAGTATTGAAATAATTCGGGATATCCGTTAAAAACAAGATATTTCATTACTAAACTTCTTTTTTACTTTCAATAACCATTTAGGTTACATTATTAATCATAACTGTTTCAAAAAACGAATGGAGGTCATTTATGGGAAAAAGCATGAGACGTGACATTTTTATCAACTTAAAGCGGGCGATCTTAATAGCTTCGCTTCTGCTCCTCACATTAGGATGGGCTCAGGCCGCCGAACAGGCTAAGGCGGCCGGCAATGTGGAAAGTGATTTTGTGACATTATATCCCGGCGTGTTCACCGAAAAGGAAAAGGCCTCCGTCGAAAAGTGGATAGCAGAGAACAAGGCCATTGAAGAGCGCGGCCAGGTTGACATACAGGCACTAATAAAAGGGACACTACCCAAGGATACACCAGGTGTCGGCGCAAAGCTTGAGGTTACAAAGGAAATGATGCTTTACAATTCCAACAAGTATGACCCTGAAAATCCTATCCTCAATGTTGCGGAATATGCAAAACAGCTGGGTTATAAGGACATCATCGCCTATCCGACCTTTGCCCCTAACGACGACATAATAATGCCGAAGTATCCATTAAGGGACAAGATGCTTGTCAGTGATCTTAACCACAATATCACCTGTTATAGGCCGATCTACCCCGGAGATACTATTTACACCGTTATTAATAAGCGCTACTTTATTGATGCAACCCCACTCGAAGGTGACACATACAGGAGGGTCTGCATTTATTCCGAGGCCAGCCTCTACAATCAGAATGGTGAAAAGGTTCAAGACGCCATTTTCAGGGTCACAGAGAACATCAGGATGCTGAAGGAAGGCAAAACGGCAATCGCTGACGGCGGTCCTATGCCTGCGTGGGAGTCCCCTGCCTGGAAGAATCGTCCAATTCATGTCTATACCGATGCCGACTGGGACAAGATCAAAAAGATATGGTCGGAGGAAAAGCGTCAGGGCGCCACACCCCTTTACTGGGAGGATGTGAAGGTTGGCGCCTATACCGGTAAGACTCTGGATGGCCCCATAATGGCCTCTGTCACCCCGACTGAGCCCTATGGCATGGGCACCGGCGGTAGCCGCACCCTGAAAAAAGAGATCATGGACCCTGCAACCTTCAAAACAATGATAAAGGATGAAAACGGAGTCTGGATCACAAAAAACAAGGCTGACTATATTCCGCCTGTGCCTGGCGCCAAGGCCGAAGAAGCTCAGGAGCCCGCTGCCGCTCCTGCCTCTTCCGGAGGCAATGACATAAACACTGCTGATATCCACAAGTCAACCGGCAGCGACAGGGCGGTCCTGATCAACTACATGGGCCGCGATATGGCCATACGCAATATCAACAACTGGATGGGCGATGCGGGCTGGCTTTATAACATCCGCTGGAGCATTATGGCCCCTTCTGCCATGGAGGCAGCCGGCAGAAGAACGATACAGAGTCCGATCACAGAACGCTATGTTCACAGGATCCCCGTACTGGCACAGGCAAACAGGGTCGTCAATGCACACCCCCTCAGTAATGACGTGGGCATAGTGCAGGCCTATATAGAAAAAAAGTTTGTCCGGAACAACGAATTTTTTGTAGATCTGGTCTGGTGGGTTGAGGATATCGACGGGTATATCTTTGAAGAAGGCGGAGCGACGGTAAGGCTTCCATCTAAAAACGTGAAGTAAAACGCGACAGGCAAAAAAAGGGGGTGCCCTTCCGGGCAGCCCCTTTTTTTATTTACTCCGGCTTGTTTTTAGCCCACCAATCCAGCCATTTCTCAGGGTCATCGCCAAGGCGCTGGCCGGTTATCTTCTTCAAGGCCTGGCCTGCATAGCTCTCCTTTCCATAGGACTGAAGCAATTCAATCAGGGAGGGCACGGCCTCCTGGGCCTCAAGCTCCCCGAGGGCATATGCCGCCTTCTGCCTGACATCAGGATCTTCGCTTTTCAGGGCTTCGATCAATGCCTGCACTGCATTGCCCAGCAGGTCAATCAGCCATCTTTCAGACATTTTACCAAGGGCCTCTGCCGAGCAGGAGCGGACCTCATAGTCAGCGTCTGTCCGGAGGGCCGCTATGAGCGAATCGACGGATTCCACGTCCGCTATTTCACCGAGGGCGACTGCCACACTGCGCCTGACCCCGGAACGGGGGTGGTTCAGGAGTGCGTCTGAAAGGGGTATTACGGCGGGCTTGCCGATCCTGGTCAGAGACTCCCGGCATTCATCGGAAATATAGGGTCCGAAGTTGCCGAATACCGTCACCACATTCAGGATTTTTTTTAACAGTGATTTGTGTCTCTCGGTAGAATCCAGCAGTTCTATAAGATACTGGACCGAAGGGAGGGCTTCGGCTCCCATCCCGCCAAGATTGCGCGCCGCAATGATCTTTTGCTTTGCCGATCCTGACTGAAGCATTTCAATCTGCTCCTTAACAACCTCAGACACAGCAGTATCCTGGGCGCCCGATTGCCCGGCGGTTAATAACAGCACAGCAAGGAAAAGTAACGCAGCTGATGTGATAAATTTTTTCATTGAAGTCCCTGAGTTCTCCCTTTGGTAGCGTCAATATTCTGGTCCTATATATACGTTTGAACAGGACATGGCAATTGAAATATCCGGCTCAGCCATTCCCAGGGTTAATTTTTTTTTTAGATTGCATGTGATGCCTCCCGCAGCTCTACTGATTGCTTAACAAATATGCCTCATAAAATCCCCTGACCCTTTTAAGGCATTCGTTCAGTTGGTCCATAAAAAGCTCGGCGTTCGAATCCACACCCAGCATCCTTTTTGACAGTGCGGAAAGCTCATTTCGGTCTCCGGGAATTGCATGCACCTGGCGGTCCTCAAGGAGCTGGAGATAGTGTTCCGTCCTCCTTAAAAATACATAATCCTTCTTGAGGGTATCAGCCGTCTCATCGGGCAGTATCCCTGCCTCGCACAGTGATTCTATGGCAAGCATGGTATTGCCCTCATAGCTGATTCCCCTGTCAGGGCTGTGCATCATCTGGAGCCCCTGCACCATGAACTCCACATCCCTGATCCCGCCTATCCCTGATTTGATATCCACTTTATCCGTGAGGGGGCCTGCATATGTCTGTATCGCGAGGTTCCTCATCTTTTCAATGGACTCGATAATCAGTCTTCGATCCCTTGGTCTTTTTAACAGGGCGTCCAGCTGCTCAAGAAATTCATAGCCCAGACTCAGAGCTCCTGCAACAGGCCTCATCTTTATGGCCGCCTGTATCTCCCACAGGGATGCTGACTTTTCATAATAATTCATTATCCCCCTGATGCTGTTGACCAGTTCTCCAGAGGTCCCGAAGGGTCTCAGCCGCAGATCCACCCTGTATGCATAGCCTTCTTCGGTATAGGAAGAGAGGTCCGATATAACCTCCTCCATAAGCCTTGAAAAAAGCTCCTTATTGTCATAGCAGTGCCTGCCGTCTCCTTTTGAAATACCGGGCATATGAAAGATCCCCAGGAGATCGATATCTGAGCTGTAGTTGAGTTCGTTGCCGCCCATCTTCCCGAAGGCCATGATACAGAAACAATCGGCAAGCCCCCGGCCCTCAACCTTTTTCCCATCAATTATCCTTTTGAGGCATTCCTCCAGCACTGCCTGTGTCAATGCCTCCGCAAGAGCAGTCAGCTCCTGCATGATAATCCTGGGAGACACCTTCAGATACATGTCCCTTGTGCCGATCCTCAATATCTCCCGTCGTCTGAACCTGCGGAGCTTGTTTAGCCATTCCCCGCGGCTCAGGCATGAGCTTGCAGAGGCCCTCAGCTCCTTTTCAAGGTCTTCCCTTCTCCTGATGCGGTGCAGCACCTCCGGTATAATCAGCCAGTCAAAAAACCCCGGATTCCTGATGAGTGTGTCAGAAAGGAACTGGCTCCCTGAGAATATGCTCAGCAATATCTCCAGATGCATAGGCTGGGATAAAAGGACATTGTAATGGAACTCCGCATTGCCGAAGGAGTGGATGAAGCGGTCCCAGTTGTTGAGCGCCATATCAGGGTCAGGCATCCTTTTTAACATGTCCCATGCAAGAAGGGCTATCCTGGTAAAAAGTTCCCTCCTGCTCCCTTCGCCTGCCAGCCCCTGAAGGTTGATATATGCCCTCCGGGGGTCCCTGAATCCGCCCTGGGACAGTATCCTGTTTCTAAGATCCTCCGGCATATGCTCGGAAAGGATTACGTCCACAACCGTCCCTGTATCGGGGCCGGGCAATGAGTCACGGCCGAAATATCTTTCCGCGAAGACCCTGACCATCGCCGTATGGGTTTCAAAATCCAGATACAGCTTCTGTGCCGTATCAAGAGGCCCGCCCCGCGCATAGCCCATGCGTCTCGCCAGATGGCCGAATTCATTTGTCCCTGCTGAGGGGAGGAAGAGGTCCCTGGCATTGCCCCTCAGCATCCTGAGTCCGTTTATAAGATTCCTCAGGAAATTGTATGCCTCCATAAGGCGCATTGAGTCTGCCTCCGACAGGATGCCTGCTTCGCCCAGGACCGCCAGCGCTTCGTGAATGCGTGCAGTCCTTAGGGCAGGGATCTCCTTCCCATGTATGACCTGCAGGATCTGAACGCCGTATTCAAGATCAACAAGGCCGCCCGGGCTGAATTTAGCGTTGACCTTTCCGGGAACGCTCTTTTCCCGAAATTGCTTTTCCCTCAGATTTCTTATCTCCGCGATATCTATGTTGTCTGAAAAATATACAAGATCATCCCTTATACGCTCGAGCTGTCTGCCCAGTTCATAATTCCCACCTATGGCCCTCATGCGGACCAGAGAAAGAAGCTCATAAGCATGGGCCTGTCCGTCTTTTCCATAGTATCCGCAGAAGGTCTCCAGGCTGCACGCAAGAGGGCCTGATTCTCCGTGTGGCCTCAATCTCAGATCAACCTGAAATATTCCCTCCCTCTTTGATTCGATAAAGAGGTTGACGCCTTTTGCCAGCAGATTGAAAAACTCGGAATTTTCTATGGGCGATTCGCCGTCAGTCCTGCCGTTGTCGTTATATACAAACATCAGTTCGATGTCCGAGGCGTACCCCAGGGCGGCGCCTCCGAACTTGCCAAGTCCGAGAACGGCATAAGCGGCGCTGAGGCCTGCAACGGAGGTGGGCCGGCCGTATCGCTTGACAAGATCGCTGTACACTGCATCAGCTGCTGAATCAACGACGGCTTCGGCAAGCCCTGTCAGCCTCTCTGCCATGGATTTAATATCCGGCTCATTCTTGAAGATATGATCCAGATCGATCAGAAAAATTTCCTGATCCTTAAAATTATTGACTGCCTTTTTCCTTTCATCAAACGAAACAGCCCCTTCCACTGCCAGGGCCAGCTTTTCCCTTACAGCCTCCGGCGAGCTGCTCAGGAGGTGCCCATGACCTTCCGGCCTTAATAATGGAAGCAGAGATTCATATTGAAGCCTGATAAAATCCTCCCAGAGGAAATCGCTCGCCCCCAGAAGCCGCGCGAAGTCCTGGAGATTGTCTGAGTCGGCGAGATAGGAAATCCATTTTTCCTTGAATGGCTTCTTCAGAACATCGTTTAACAGCTGTTCAAACCTCGAGAGGGCTGCGTAGGGATCTGGCGCCTTGACCAGAAAATAGGTGAACTCCTTTGTGAGAAGGACCGAGAGCTTTATCCTGTCCAGAATATCCCTGTCCTCAATCTTGTGCCCGCGCAGATCAACAAGATCAATAACGTCTTCAACCCTTCCATGGATTGTCCTTATCCTCACATGTTCAAGCAGTATATTATGCAGAGAGAGGGCATTGGACAATGAATATAAAAAGGCGGGTGTATCTTCAGAGACTATTTTCAGTCTTGTAAAAGGGCCTTCATTGCTGATATCGATCTCAACCGGATAAAGGACCGGTTCCGAACCTGACTGGATAATGGAAAGATGATTTACAACCATCTCATTTACGCGGTTCCTTGCCTCCATGAAGGATTGGTCATCACCCTGTTCCAGCAGGCTGATTACCTCCTCAATATTCCGGCTGAGCTGATCCGCCCAATTTTCAAAATACAGCGGATTGACAAGGACGCCGGAAAAAAAATCAATAATTTTCCGCCTGCTGACGTCCCTGTAAGGTGAGGATAATGAATGCCTCCTGTTTTTGGAAAACCGGGATGGTTCAGCGTCATAGTCGGTTGAATATGTGTAGACATCTCCGGACATTATGTTAAAGCCTGTGCCCGCGAAGATGCCTGTTATCAGGGAAAGTTCGCCGGGATAATCAAAGGCGAGGACTGTGCATTCAATTTCATCCTCTCTTACCCTGTCGATGATGAGTTCTACCGGGTGATTTGAAGAAAGCCTTGATATGGCGACGATATGGCGCCTTACATGGTCTTCGGAAAACCGCTTGAAATAGTCATGGCCCAGCCTGTTATGATGGCCCTTCAAGACCTCTTCATCCATCTCAGGCATTGATTTTTTAAGTGACTCAAGATCTGGTTTCATAAAGGTGTCTTTTTGTTATTGGACATTGATTATAAAAAAGCTCTCAGCGTTCAGCTATCAGCTGTCAGCTTAAACCTTCATCGTGCATAATTCAGCTGAAAGCTGACTGCTGATAGCTTTATAACATACTACAAATTGCATCCCTATGAAAAGCGCAAAAAAAAGGCCCGCGGACAGCAGGTCCGGGGGCCTTATCTTGGAAGGTTATTAAAAAGGCTTAAATGTCGTAATAAAGCATAAATTCATAGGGATGAGGTCTCAGATCCATTGCCTCAACCTCATTCACCATCTTGTAGTCGATCCAGGTATCAATAACATCCTGTGTAAACACATCGCCCTTGAGCAGGAAGGCATGATCGTTCTTCAGGGCATTCAATGCTTCACGCAGTGACCCGGGTGTCTTGGATACCTTCATTGCCTCTTCCGGCGGAAGGTCATAGATATTTTTATCCAGAGGCTTGCCCGGATCGATCTTGTTCTGGATGCCGTCAACCGCAGCCATCATGATGGCTGAGAAGGCAAGATAGGGATTGCACGACGGATCAGGGCAGCGGAACTCAATGCGTTTGGCCTTGGGAGAAGTGCTGTACATGGGAATACGCACGGCAGCGCTGCGGTTTCTCTGGGAATAGGCCAGGTTGACAGGGGCCTCATAGCCCGGTACCAGACGCTTGTAACTGTTCGTTGTCGGGCTGGTCAGGGCAAGCAGCGCAGGTGCATGCTTCAGGATGCCTCCGATAGCGTACATCGCGGTCTGTGAAAGGCCTGCATAACCGTCTCCTGCAAACAGGTTACTACCACCCTTCCATAAAGAAAAATGGCAGTGCATGCCGCTTCCATTGTCTCCGAAAAGGGGCTTGGGCATAAAGGTCACGGTCTTGCCGGCCTTGCGGGCGGTATTCTTGACAATATACTTGAACTTAAGAAGGTTGTCGGCCATCTCGACTAGGGGCGAAAACTTGGTCCCTATTTCACACTGTCCCGCAGTGGCCACCTCATGGTGATGCACTTCCACTTCAATGCCGATTCCCTCAAGATTCAAGGCCATCAGGCTTCTCAGATCCATCAGTGTGTCGGAAGGAGGAACAGGGAAATACCCCTCCTTATGGCGGATCTTGTAGCCGAGGTTGGGATTCTCGACACGTCCTGAATTCCAGATACCTTCATTGCTGTCTATATGATAATAGGACTCATGGGAGTTGGTGTCGCAGCGAATATCGTCAAAGACAAAAAATTCAGCCTCCGGGCCCAGATAGGCGATATCTGCAACACCGGTGCTCTTCAGATAGTTCTCTGCCTTCAGCGCGATATTGCGCGGATCCCTGGTATAGTCGGCCCCGGTAACCGGGTCACATATGTTGCATATCATTACCAGCGTCTTGGTGTCCATGAATGGATCTATAAATGCCGTGGAAGGCACGGGTTTGATAAGCATATCCGACTCATTGATTGCTCGCCATCCCCTTATGGAGGAACCGTCAAAACCCTTTCCCTTCTCGAAGGTGTCCTCGTCTACGACTGCTGCAGGAAAACTGGAATGCTGCCACAATCCGGGGAAATCCATAAAACGCAGATCCACAATCTTCACGTTTTCCTTTTTAATAAGTTCAAGTACATCCTTTGGTGTATTTATTCCAGCCATAAAACTCTCTCCTTTATGCTATATATTTTTACCAGATAATTCGGTGCTCCTAAAATACTTAATTAATTTAGTCCCTGGATTATAACCTTATCCTGTAATTTATTCTTTTACTTTTTTTAGAAATCCTGATTCTCTTAATAGCAACAGCCATGCCAATGCATCAAATTTAAAAATTAGGCTTTACATTCAGCATGTTACACTCATCCCGCAGGAGAACTCAAAGATAATTATAATACATTATTGTAATTCTTTGGGTTGACATGCAACAATTTAGTAGGGGCCAAACTGTTTGTTCCCATTCCTGATGGGCAGACGCTCCGGTCTACAGCTTCAAAAATATGAACATACCCATAAAGATATAATTTCTTCAAGATCATTCCAACTTGAATAAAGAGGGTTCTAGTGATATAGGATGAACACATTTAATCCGGCAGAACCGGGACAAACTTTCTCCCCTTCTCAGGGTGAGGCTGGAGGAGGTCTTGAAACTTCTATGCGGAAAATAAATCCGATGAGACCCCACCTTAATCCTCCCCTGCTAAAAGGGGAGGTAATTTTGAAAGCATCCTGCCAAGATTTTCATCAAGCTAATGATTTTGCGACTAACGGTCTAAATAGAGGAGATATGTAATGAGAATCCATCTTAATATAATCTTTCTTGCAATCCTGTTTTTCGCCTGCCTCGCCCCGCAAGCCTGTCAGACACCGGCGGGACGCTCAGCCGGGAATGTTGTGGACGACTCAGCCATTACAACAAAGGTGAAGGCAAAACTGCTTGCGGATAATATCCTGAGTATTTTTACGATCTCGGTAAAGACCTTTAAGGGAGAGGTTAGGCTGACCGGCGCCGTAAAGACATCCGAACAGAAGGAGCGCGCAACAACCATAACTCAGTCAGTTACCGGCGTTAACAGGATAAACAACCTGATAAGGCTCAAGTGATTTATATTGTCTCCTATTTCTGACCCGGAAGAATCCCAGGGATCTGACCAAAAATCATAGTCCGGTTTCGTCCCTTTTCCTTGGCAAAGTATAATGCATGATCCGCATTTCTGATAAAATCGCTGATCTCATCACCATGCTGAGGTATAACTGTGCAGAGACCCAGGCTGATTGTGACAAAGGGGTTTACGCTTGACCCTTTGTGGGCGATATTCCTGTCCATTATAGCCATGCGGATCTTCTCTGCAATAAAGAATGCACCTTTTTCATCGGTATCAGGCAGTATCACAGCAAACTCTTCCCCTCCATAACGTGCGCTGAGGTCATCCGGCCGGTGAATGCTTCTTGATATCTCTCCGGCCACCTCCACAAGACATTCGTCTCCCATCTGGTGGCCATACAGATCATTATATTTTTTAAAAAAATCCACATCGGCCAGGATAAGGCTCAAACAGCCTTTTTTACGGGACATCCGCTGCCATTCCTTTGTCATGAACTCATTGAACATACGGCGGTTAGCGATCCCCGTCAGACCGTCAATCTGTGAAAGCTCAGTCAGTTTCTTATTGGCTGCCTTCAGGTCGTCGGTGCGTTCCTTAATGGTCTGCATCATGATGTCAAAACTCTTTGCCAGGGTCCCTATCTCGTCCTTGCGATCAAGATTAAGCCGACCCGAAAAGTCCTCGTCATACTCAAATCCCAGGGCATGATTTGTCAAGTGCTGCAATGGCCGGACGAACTTGTAATGGAGCAAAACAATCAATGCGGCGGAAACAATCAATCCTGCGCCGATGAAAAAAAGCAACGCGTACCAGAGACTGGTAAGCCCCTGCTTTGTAATCTCTCTCGGGAACCGGTAGTAAATGGAGAAAACAGGTTTCCCGTAAACATCATCGTAGAAAGTACGTACATCCGTGAATTGATCCTGTGAAAGCGTATAAAAGGTAAGATCCTTTTCAACATATGTCGTCTGTTCATCCTTAATAAGGTTGATTTTCTCAATAGTGAGAGGATAATCCAACTCAAAATCCAGCCGGGTCTGATCTTTAAGGGATTCTATCATTTCGCGGTTAATGAACCGGCCCATCGTAATCATGCCCCTGGACGGACCTGAACCGTCGGAACGCAGGATAGGACGGGTTACAAACATCATAGGGCCTTTAGGTGTATCTATCACGCCTGACTTTAGTCTGTTTTTTTCCACTTCAGAAGTGGAATCCAGAGAGATCATTGGATGGGACGGGTCCAGTTTATTATTACTCAGGAAATCGATAGTAACGGCCGCTTCTTTTTCTAAATCATAGGCATGTCCCCATATAACAGTTCCATCATTTTTAAAATAGAAGATCAAATTAACGTTATTACTTTTAAATGTCTCAGACAGCAGATTGCCTTCAATATAGTCTTCAGAAAGACTGTCAATGAAATCATAGCTGTCACTCCATTGCGCCCAGTCGTGGCAAATTTTATCCAGGTGATAGATTTCACGGTTAATCGACTTCATCACCCTGCGGATATTCTCAGCGGTCTCGTTATGTTCGATTTTAATAAAGCTGGGAAATATAATTGAACGTTGTACGAGATAAAACAGAAAAGACATCAATATTAAAAATACAACAACATAGATGAATGCCTTAACTCTTATTGACATTATTTAAAGTCCTTTAAAAACAACAAATTTTATTAATAGCGCCTGGATAATTTAATTCAAAGACACTATCGGACTTTCAGGCCTTTTTCTTAATTGATTATGAAGGGAATAGATCAAGTTTCTCTCCATCCTTAATATTTATCAACCCTTCCTCACAGATCCTTATATAAGGGATCGCCGCACCCGTAAGTGTAGCCAGGGTCAGCAGGGGGTCATCAAAGGGAAAGCCCAGCCCTTTTATAATACCTGTCATCTCTTTGAATTTATCGGAAAGATCCTCAAGCGGAATATCTGTCATAAGGCCGAATATCGGCAGAGGGATTTCTGAGAGTATATTCCCGTCAACGCATACTACTGCACCCCCCCTAATTGAGTGCACTCTGTTGACTGCATATGCCATGTCTTCTTCATTTGTCCCTACGGCTATTATGTCGGAAGAATCCCAGGCGGAGCTGCTTGCAATTGCCCCTCGCTTGATGTTAAATCCCCTGAAAAGCCCCGTGAATATCCTACCACGGGCATTTGCCCTGTCGATAGCAGCAATCTTCAGTATGTCCCTGTTAATATCAACATTAATTATTCCATCGATAACCGGAAGGGAGGTTATATATTCTTTCGTAACTAGGTCAGTCACAAGATCGATTATCCTCGCGTTAACCTGGCCGCTTGTTTTTTTGGCTCTTATTAAAAAATCAGCTGCCCTGACCTTCCCGGGGATAGAAATGCTGTTAAGAGTTGAATGGGAGAAGGCGTATCTCCCGGGCATAACAATCAGCTCTCCACCCCTCGCAATCACCTTCCCCCTGCTGATGACATACTCTGCCCTGATCTCCCTAAGGTTCGGGATAATCAGCATGTCTCCATGCCTCCCTGGAGCGAGGCCGCCCGTAATCCTGTCCAGGCCGAAATACTGTGCCGGATTAAGCGTTGCCATCTGAACCGCATTAACAGGGTTAAAGCCAAGATCAATAGCCCTCTGCAGCACATTTTCCATGTATCCCCTCTCCAGCAGCTCAGGGGGATTTACGCCGTCTGTAACGAGGATCAACCTCCGCGTGTCAATGCCCTTATCCTTTATTGCGGATGTGGCGGCAAGATCCTTTCTTATGCTTCCCTCCCTTATCATCACATGAAGGCCCAGCCTCAGCCTATCCACTGTCTCCTCAAGACTGATGGGCTCATGGCATGATGTAACCCCTGTGGCGACATAGGCCATGAGCTTTTTGCCCCTGGCGCCTGCCGAGTGGCCTTCCAGGCTTTTTCCTGCCTTCATTGCCTCCGTAAAGTTTGGCAGAAACTCATCCAGTCTCTGCATTACTCCCTGCCAGTAGGCCTCTCCAAGTCCGAGGACATCGGCCCTTGAAAGGAGATTCTTAATGATTTCTCGTTCAGGGATTTTTACGTTCCCGCTTATGGATACCATGGCAGGGGCTGTGGCGAAAATCTTTATGGGCTGATCCTTGAGGGCCTCCAGAAAATCGGCTACCCCCTCATAACCTGCTATGGGAAACGGCTCCATAGTTTCGGTTATGACAGTTGTTGTTCCGCCGGCCATTGCGCGTTTCAGAAATTCATAGGGGCTGTATTTGCAGTCCGCGAGGTGTGTATGACCGTCTATAAGTCCTGGTATCACTGTCCTGCCCGCTGCATTGATTACTACAGTGTCCGGCCCGATGATTTCTCCCGGCGCATCGCCCACATAGGCGATCAGCTCGCCTTTCATGGCTATGGAATGGTTATGAAGGAGTTCTCCTGTGTAGACATTAAAGACGCAGGCATCAACAACTGCCAGGTCTGCCTTGTCTTTGCCCGTAAGGACATTGATCAGGGATTTTCTATCATCTATATTCATTAGTTTAGTGAATCCCAAAGATTTTCTCCCCCTCTTAGGGGGAGGGAGGAGGGGGTCTTAGAAACCGGTCAAAGCACATGATTCTTGATGAGACCCCACCTTAATCCTCCCCTGAGAGGGGAGGATGGCCGTTTTGAAATACAACATGTTCTTTTTTTATTAACAGAGTCGAGTTGGAAATAATTCTTTAAATGAAAGCCCGTGCCTTCCGGCGATAAAATGAAGTTTATATATTTCCACTTTGCCGGCGGAGGAACGATGGCATCAGTTCATGGCCCTTTTCAAAAAACAGGCCGCTCTCCCTTGCCGCCCTTTCAGTAAACGGGGGTTTTCCGGTTGACGTTTCCAGTCCCTTTTTCCCAGCCCATGCAAATGGGGTGGGATCGGCTATGTGTGTCTTTTTAACTATCGGCGTGAAATGATCGCTTATTACCATGATCCTGTAATCTTCGTGCTTCTTCAATCCTTCAAGCACCACCCCAACCACATCCCTGTCAAAGGACTCTATGGCCTGAATCTTTTCTTTGTAATTGCCGTTGTGGCTTGCCTCGTCAGGGGCCTCCACATGCACCAGTATGAAATCAAGCTCATCAAGGCCCTTAAGCGCACCTTCAGCCTTTCCGCGATAATTGGTGTTCAGATACCCCGTCGCACCTTCCACATGGATAGGCCGGAAGCCGAGATAAACCCCGATGCCCTTGATAAGATCTACGGCAGAGATAACGCCGCCGCTGAGCCCGAACCTCTCCATAAAAGTCTGAATCCGGGGCGCCTTGCCCTGACCCCACAGCCAGATGGAATTCGCCTCTTTCTTCCCGGCCTTTTTCCTCGCCATATTAACGGGATGGTCCTTAAGGACAGGCCATGACCCGCGGATAAGCAATGTGACCGGATCATTTGATGCTTCATCAAGGTAAGAGGACATGTCCTGGTCCAGGACGTTGTGGGGAGGTATTGTTGCTGCCTTTTCCGGTCCATCCTCCCATACAAGGAGATGGCGATAGGCAACTCCCGGATACATCGTTATTCCGGTGTTTCCCATCTTCTGTTTCAGTGTCTCAACAATCAGGCCGGCCTCATCTGTTGTAATATCACCGGAGCTGTGGCTGACCATGATAATCTTTCCATCAGGTTTCCTGTCCAGGTTCACCAGGTTCATCCTGAAGGCGACCTGGCTTTTAGTAAGCGACACCCCCATGCTTGCGGCCTCAAGGGGCGACCTGCCGCATTGATACAACACAGGATCATAGCCAAGGAGACAAAGGTTGGCCACATCGCTTCCCGGTTCCATGCCTGCCGGGACCGTCCCGGCCAGACCTATACCGCATGAGGCTATCCTGTCCATATTGGGCGTGTTCGCCGCCTCAAGCGGGGTCCTGTCTCCAAGTTCCTTCAGGGGATAGTCGGCCATGCCGTCTCCCACAAGGACGATGTATTTTGTCTTGTTAGTGCTCATATCGTAATATTACATCCTGACCGGTTTCAAATCCGGCTTTTTAAAATTAATAGTGAGGCGCAAGGCCCAGGGCTCAAGGGAAAGATTTCAAATCTCAAATTTGAAATTTCAAATTTTTTATTAATACTAACCCTGTTCCACCCTTATCATCACTGTCCTGTCCATGAGGATATCGAGACCCGCCAGTTCATTCAATGCCTTGGTCACATTTTTTTCCTTTGCCTCATGTGTGAGCATAACCACAGGCACAAAACCCTTCTCACCCCTGCCCTTCTGGATCACCGATGATATGCTGATGTCGTTATCGCCAAGCACACCTGATATTTTTGAAAGAACACCAGGTTTGTCAACGGCAGAAAAACGGAAATAATAAGGTGTAACCAGATCCTCTATACCCTTCATGCTTATATTGTTCCTTGCCCTTGCATGTGCGAGGGGAGGCATAAGGATTACAGCCCCGCTGTTCATCTGTCTTGCCATAGAGATGATATCCGAGGCCACTGCGCTGCCGGTCGGCCGCCTTCCTGCGCCAAGGCCATAGTACAGGCTGGGCCCGGAAAAATCGCCTTCAACATAAATCGCGTTGTATGCCTCGTTTACATTGGCCATTATATGATTTTTGGGAACCATTGCCGGGTGCACCCTTGCCTCTATCTTTCCTTCCCTGTTCCTTGCGATTGCAAGCAGCTTGAGATTATACCCGAAGTCGCGCGCAAAGCTGATATCATCCGGGGTCAGGCAGTCAATGCCTTCCCTGTAAATGCTCTTAAAGGGCACAGGTATGCCGAAGGCTACCGAGATAAGGATCGCCAGCTTGTGGGCGGCGTCCGTTCCGTCAACATCAAGGGTCGGAGGATCTTCGGCATAGCCCAGCCTCACTGCGCCCGCAACTGCCTGATCATAGGGGAGGCCGTCCTGCGTCATGCGGGTAAGGATATAGTTCGATGTCCCGTTGACAATGCCCATAATCGTCTTGATATTGTTTGCTGAAAGGCCTTCCCTGATGGAGCGTATCACCGGTATGGCCCCGCCCACGCTTGCCTCAAAGCCTATGTTGACCCCGTTTTCCTCCGCGGCCCTGTATATCTCGCTGCCGTACTCAGCCAGAAGGGCCTTGTTGGCCGTAACGACATGCTTGCCTTTCTTGAGCGCCGCCAGGATGAATTCCTTCGCCTTTTTAAGACCGCCGATCAATTCAACAACAATGTGGATCTCCGGGTCATTGATAACAGCCTCGGCATCTCTGGTGAGGATGCCGGGAAGCAGAGATATGCCCCTGTCCGAATCAATATCGAGATCCGCGATCCTTTTTATGACAATCTCCGAGCCGACCCTGTTGTATATGGTCTCCCTGTTGTTCAGCAATGCCTCTACTGTCCCAGCGCCTACTGTCCCGAAGCCGATAATGCCGACATTTACCTGTTGCATAGAGTCCCTCGTTAATAGCTATTGTTTATTATCCAAGTTATAAATTGATGAACATTTCAGCTGGATATTTTTTAATAATCTCCTCACCTTTTAGGGGAGGATTAAGGTGGGGTCTCTTATGGTTTAATGTTTTTTATCGATACGCCAAGACCCCCTCCTGACCTCCCCCTAAAAGGGGGAGGAAATTTGGACGCATCAATCTCACAGCACCTGTTTGATCCCCTTTATTGCCTGTTTTGTCCTGTGGGGGTTCTCAACAAGGGCGAATCTCACATACTCATCGCCGTACTCACCAAACCCCATCCCGGGAGAAACAGCGACCTTTGCCTTCCTGATAAGCATCTTGGCGAATTCCACAGAGCCCATGCCCCTGTACTGCTCCGGTATCCTGGCCCATACAAACATGGTGCCTTTCGGTTTCTCAATATGCCAGCCTACACGGGACAAGCCGTCACAGAGGGCATCCCGCCTTTTGCGGTATATCTCGACGGCCTCATCGACACAATCATAAGGGCCATTGAGGGCGATAATGGCGGCTATCTGAATCGGCTGAAACATCCCGTAGTCGAGATAGCTCTTTATCCTCTTCAGTGCCGCTACCATCTTTTTGTTCCCCACACAGAAGCCGACCCTCCATCCGGGCATGGAATAGCTCTTTGACATACTGTAAAGCTCCACACCTACCTCCTTTGCGCCCGGTATCTGGAGAAAGCTGGGAGGTTTATACCCGTCAAAGACCAGGTCCGCATAGGCAAAGTCATGGATAACCATCATCTTATGCTCGCGGCAGAAATCAACGATCTTTACAAAAAACTCCCTGTCAACCACGGCAGTAGTCGGGTTGTGGGGATAGGATATAATCAGCATCTTCGGAGCGGGCCATGTCAGCTTTGTCGCTGCAAGCAGGTCTTCAAAAAAGTCCCTGCCTGGTCCGATCGGAATGCTGCGCAGATCCCCTCCCGCAATAATTACAGAATAGGGGTGGATCGGATATGTCGGGTTGGGCGCGAACACGACATCCCCTGGGCTCACAGTAGCCAGCACCAGGTGAGCAAGGCCCTCCTTTGCTCCCATCGTGGCTATGGCCTCTTCATTAGGATCAAGGTCAACATCATAATGTCTCTTGTACCAGTCGCAGATGGCAAGCCTCAGCTTGGGTACCCCGGCAGATGCCGAATACCTGTGGTTGCGGCCGTCCTTGGCGGCATCCAGAAGTTTTTTTACAATATGTTTCGGGGTGGGGATATTGGGATTTCCCATCCCCATATCTATAATATCCTCGCCCTTATGTCTGAGTTCCATCTTGAGTGCGTCCACGGTGGCAAAGACATATGGCGGCAGTCTCTTCATTCTTACAAATTCTTCCATTGATTGATCTCCTTGAAGGAAAAAAATAATTTTACTGATTCGGCTTTATTTAACAGGTGTCCATCCTCAGGCAGTTATTGACCCCTTATGTTGCATACCTTCTACCTCAGCATCTTTTCATGGGATCAATGTTCCGATGATCATACATCAGCGGCGCCCTCGGAATAGTGAAAAGGCGTTAAGTTCTTTAAGCTCTCCATTTCACTTATTCCGATGCTATCAGCGTCCTTTCCGGAAATCTCCACAAAAATATAAAAGAAAATATTATCCTTCGCGTTTTTTTTCATTTTGATTGCTTCTCTCTGAAATCCTGTTTCCTTATTGTCAATATTATCAATAGATTCAACTATTTTTAATATTTTTAAGATATGTTAAAAAAAAATTCATGTCAAGAAGACATTCTGAAAAGTTACGTGGTCGGCCGTTAAAAATCAGGAATATCCCTACCCCTCCACGCCTCCACAATATTTTGCCTGCACCTTGCCCCAAAAAAAGATGCTTGTAATTAATTAAAAAAAAGATTAAATACAGGCGGCTGTAAAAAGTTTTAGACTATCGCGATATCCTGAAATCAGAAATTTAGCCCCCATTGTCAAGAGGAACTTCATCCCCTATACCTTACAGAATAGTCCCTTAAGATATAATTTCATATACAGGAAGTGCCCGATCATTGCCGATACCTATCGTTCGGAATATGGCAGATTATTTCTCTGACGGCCGGTTTAACCGGTTTATGATTAATATTGAAGCTCAATGACGGGAAAAATCAGGATATCTGATTCCTGAAAATCTAATAATTAATGATGGAGCAACTGAATAATGCATGGATTAATGAGAAATGAAAAGATAAGAAACATAGCCATAATCGCCCACGTTGACCATGGCAAGACAACGCTTGTGGACGCCATGTTCAGGCAGAGCGGAGTTTTCAGGGACAACCAGGAGGTTGAAGAGCGCCTGATGGACAACCTGGACCTGGAGAGGGAACGCGGAATTACAATCGCCGCCAAAAACTGTTCCGTTATCTGGAAGGATGTGAGGATAAACATAATAGACACCCCCGGCCATGCCGACTTCGGCGGAGAGGTTGAGAGGGCCTTGTCCATGGCGGACGGCGCTATCCTCCTTGTAGATGCCTCTGAAGGCCCTTTGCCCCAGACCAGGTTTGTCCTTAAAAAAGCGCTTGAGTCCGGTCTTAAAATCATAGTCATAATCAATAAGGTTGACCGCCAGGATGCCAGGATCAATGAGGTCCTGAACGAAATATATGACCTGCTCATAGACCTGGATGCCACTGATGAACAGCTTGAGTTCCCTCTCCTCTACGCCATAGGCCGCGACGGGATAGTCTCCAGAGAACCGGATTGCTCAGGCAAAAATGACCTGCTCATCCTTTTCGACACCATCCTTGAAGAGATCCCCGGGCCCGCCTTCAAACCAGGCATGGATTTCCAGATGCTTGTCTCGGACCTAGGCTATTCGGACTATGTCGGCAGGCTTGCCATAGGCAAGATCCACAACGGCAGCGTAAAGGTCAAGGACAGCCTTGTGGCCATCGGTGAAAACAGCGAGATCATACCTCTCAAGGTTTCCAAGCTTCAGACATACACGGGCGCAAAACTTACCGACACCGATGAGGCTCAGCCCGGCGATATCGTCGTCCTGGCAGGAGTGGAAGATGTCAAGATAGGCGATACGATCTGCAACCGCCTTGCCCCCATTGCCCTGCCGAGGATCACTGTGGACGAACCGACCGTCTCCATGAACTTTCTGATCAATGACTCCCCCTTCAGCGGAAAGGAGGGCAAGTATGTCCAGTCAAGCAGGATAAAGGAACGGCTGGAGAAGGAGGCCCTCCGCAACGTTGCCATAAGGGTTGAGCTGCCGGAAAACAGGGACGGCATAATCGTCAAGGGCCGTGGAGAGTTTCAGCTGGCAATCATCATAGAGACCATGCGCCGGGAGGGCTATGAATTTTGCGTCGGCAGGCCTGAGGTCATATTCCATTATGAAGACGGCGTAAAGATGGAGCCCATCGAAAAGCTGATGGTGGACTGCGAGGAGAATTTCCTGGGCGTGGTTACTGAAAAGCTCTCTATCAGAAAGGGCAAGATGACCAACCTGGTTAACAAGGGCAAAGGCAGGGTAAGGATTGAATTCTCCATACCGAGCCGCACACTGATAGGATACAGGGATGAATTTCTGACCGACACAAAGGGCACGGGCATCATGAACTCGCTCTTTGACGGTTATGAGGCCTATCGGGGTGACTGTCTCAGCAGATTCACCGGTTCAATAGTCTCTGACCGCCAGGGCAAGGCAGTGCCCTACGCCCTTTACAACCTGGAGCCGAGGGGGCAGCTCTTTGTCCTTCCCGGCGAGCCGGTCTATGAAGGCATGATAGTCGGGGAACACAACAGGGGCAATGACATAAACGTCAACGCATGCAAGGAAAAAAAGCTGTCCAACATGAGGGCCGCGGGAAAGGATGACAACGTCCTGCTGACCCCCGTGAAACAGATGACCCTGGAACAGGCCATAAGCTTTATAAGGGAGGATGAGCTTGTGGAGGTGACGCCCCTTTCAGTACGCATGAGAAAGGCAATCCTCTCCGCCCAGAAGCGCCACTTGCTGAGGCCAAGGCCTGAATAAAAAAAAGGATTTAAAGTGAAAAGCATCATTGGCTTGGGGAGATAATATCCATGATCTTTAACAGTGTTGACTACAAATAATTTATTATCTAAGATCATTGCTGTCCAAAACAATTTTAAAACATTATATGAGGTCTTTCAGGAAAAACAATAATAGCTCGTCATGCCCGCGAAGGCGGGCATCCAGTGGTTTTTT
>Ga0209287_10000256_pt1 | contig 35479 bp, 55 predicted proteins | sample PPLLak3cmMay2015_2_FD_187255 | JGI IMG/M metagenome (GOLD analysis project Ga0209287, IMG submission 187255) | Freshwater sediment microbial communities from Prairie Pothole Lake near Jamestown, North Dakota, USA - PPLs Lake P8 Core (1) Depth... | ecosystem: Environmental > Aquatic > Freshwater... | reverse complement strand
TGGCACGCCACATTCGGCCACGCCATCAATAGATCCAGACACATGACAGCCAAAATTAACGCGGCTCTGTGACTTGCCTGTGTTTTGAACATCAATGCCAATAGATCTCATGTCGCTTACCAGCGTTGCCTCCTCAAGGTGGCCACGCCGAAACAAACGCAGGATGCGGCCCGGAAACTTTTCTTGAACCGCCCAGCGAAACGACAGCCATAACCAACGGTCGCAAGGATGCCCCAGCATTGACGCGCCAAGGTGAGGGCGCGGCGGCTCTTGGCGATCTTCGTGGGCCTTGTCTATTAGCTCTGCAATAGTGTATTGTGACAAAGTAGTCTCCTAGTTGTGATCTGTGGATTTTGCCCCCGCCATTTGGCAGGGGCATTTTTTTATCCGTTACTTCTTTGCCCAAGGAGGCGCAGCACTGTCGGTCTTAGGTGCAGCAGCGGCAGGCTTTGAAAACGAGGGCACCGCGCTGGCTGGCATGGCATCGCCGGAAGCCTTGAAGCCTTTTACGTCGTTGCTGGCCTCGTAAGTCTTGCCGGTGGCTGAATCGGTGCGTGCTTCTCGCACATCCAGTTTGATCGACAAGCTACCGCCGACAAGTTGATCGGTGTCTGATACCTTGCTCAACCCCAAAGCCCGCATTAACTCGCCCAACTGTGCGCGGCCAATGCTTTCCGCTTTCTCCGACTTGTTCTTGATGTTGAGATTGCCGAAAACCACTCTGCCTTGGTGGGTCGGGCCGGTTACGTCATAACGCACCGCGATATATTGGCCGGTTTCGTCTTTGGTGTTTCTAAGCTCGGCCTTGTTGATGGTGACTTGATACCAACCAGCAGGCAGCGGTTTGAAATCAACATCGCCGGTGGATTCTGGCAGGTCGTCGAGACTGATCGCGTGTTCAAGAAATGCCATGATTTATTTCTCCAAAGTGATTGAAAACGAGGGGCGTGAAGCGGAAACGGTAACTGCATCGGCCAATAACACAGTGATCTCTGGCGCAGTGGCCTTCCACGCCGTGAGGTTGATTTCAGGTTTCCACCGAAACAGGCTCGATAGATGTTCGGTAAGGCCATGCTCGGCAGCAAGCTCCTGCACTTTGTCTGCATCCACCTTGCGATTAAGCCGCCCGGTGATCTTGATCTGGTGGCCAGTGAGCGTCTTTGAATTGAAGGTTCCTTCCATTTGCTCGACGATGTTAAGGCCAGAAATCAATTGATCTTCTACCGCTCGCCGGGCTTCCACAGCCATACGTTCTGCTTCTTTAGCTTCAAGCCAAGATTCAGACAATTCGAATAATTTTTCCGGACTCACTTGTTGCCCCTTTCGGCCATCATCGCGTCGGCCATCATGTAGGCTTGCACTGCCACAATTTCCTCCCACTCCATACTTGCATTCACTGCATCTCGATCTGTTGTGTTTGCGAGGAAATGCTTCATTGCCATAGCTGCAAAAGCATCGCGCAGGGATTCATTATTTCTCATTTCTGGCCGCCAATCTTCGCAATGATCTCGCCCAAGTCTGGCGCTTCCCAAGACGCAAGCTTGCCGGAGCGATCTTTTGCAAGCCATGCGCCGTCACTGTCACACATCAGGGCGCGCTGGCTCTGGCCTTCGGCATCCTTCTCCACACGCAGTGCCAGCACTTCGTCAAAGAAGTAAGGCAGGCTTTGAGACAGCGTCTTGCCGGGCATGGATGGGCCATACATCACCTTTCCCATTTCGTCTTGCACCTTTTCCAGCTTGGCGCTCATATATACGTGCAGGCCGGGCAAGTCGCGGAATGAGCGGATAAGCTCTGTCATTACCGTATTCATTTCACCATATGCAGCCCGTCCGTCTTTGGTGGCTTTCTTCTCGGCGTTAAGTACAACCTCGGCCACTTCGCTAATTGAATCCAGCGCCACCGACTTAAACGCCTTTGCCTCGCCACTATCGCGCAGCCAGACATAAGCCTCGCGCAAGTCATCCATGCTGCCAATCTCGATATAAGGCACATCTGCATCAGCAATAGAAAGCAAGCCGCCCTCGGCAGACAACACTACAGGGTTTGGTAGTGTTTTAATGAGCGACGTCTTTCCTGCGCCTGCTTGACCATAGATGAGCAGCTTCACGCCATCAGCAGCCAATGCGCTGCTACGTTTAAGATTGATTGCCATTATTAAGACTCCAAGTCTGGTTTGTAAGTAAAAGTCGTTCCGACTTTTTCATTGGCAATTTTTACTAAGTCTACGGTTACGTCTTTGTAGTCGAAATAAGCGTCTTCACCGTCATCGCACAATCGAACATAGTCATTGCACCACCGATACATAAATGCAACGCAAAGCAAAAAGTGAATTGGATGATTGCGAGCAAGCAAATTCTGTTTTTTTGGGCCTGCTAGACCTTCTTCATCGCTAATGTCAGGAAAAATTATTTCCTGCTTTTCATCGTTGGCGTATGCGTAATAAATGCCCACTTTGTACCCTCCTGTAACCTGCACCGTCGGCCATTCCGTTCGTGCAGTGGTTGAACTATAGCAAGCGATATGCTAGATTGCAACAACTGATTGCAATTTTTTTAACAAAAGAGGAAAAAACATGACGCTTGAAGAGATCCGCGCAGCCTTGCGGGATCGGAAAATTTCGGTAGTGGCGCGGGCAGTTGCCATCCATCCGAACACGATCCGCAGCATTTTGAATGACCAAGAAGCAAACCCGACGCACCGAGTAATCAAGGCCTTGTCTGACTACCTGAGCGCCGGGGTGCGGAATGGCTGACCTCACTAAGATACTGGGCGGGCCTTGGGCACCAACAGCGACCGAGCAAAGAGTCGCGCCCCCGGAAGATCAGTTTCGTGAGGCAATGTTAAACGCCGGTGTGCAGCCCCCGGACGAAATTATTTTGGATGGTCAGTTGCGCCGGTTTCGCCCAGACCCGAAAAAGCACGATCGTTCGGGCTGGTACGTAGGCCATGCTGACGGCATCTGCACCATGATCTGGGGTGATTGGCGGCAAGGCATCGAGCAAACAATTAAAGCCGACACCGGCCGTAAATTAACCGTGGCCGATGAGATGGCCCATGTCGCTCGCGTGGCAGCAGCCAAAGCAGCCCGAGACATGGAGCGCAAGAAACAAAACGAAGCCGCTGCCAGTACCGTGGAGATTATCTGGAGCGAGGGCGCAGCCGCCAGCCATGAGCATCCGTATCTGAAGCGCAAGGGCATCCAGCCACACGGCTCCAAAATAACGGGCGACGGTCGCCTCATGGTGCCGCTATTCGATTCAGATGGTGCGCTCGCCAGCCTGCAATACATTGATGCCGAGGGTGGCAAGTTGTATCACCCCGGGGGAAGTGTTGGCGGCAAGTTTTGTTTGATTGGCACATTGGACGTGCCCGGTGTTCTGTACGTGGCGGAAGGCTTTGCTACCGCCGCCACCATCCATGAGGTAAGCGCCCGCCCGGTGGTGGTGGCTTACAGCGCCAGTAACTTAGTGCCCGTTACCGGCACGCTTCGTGATTTGTACGGCCAGGGCCAGGACATTGTTATCGTGGCGGATAATGATGCGTCTGGCGTGGGTCAGAAATATGCTGAACAAGCCTGCGCAAAGTACGGGGCACGCATGGTTATGCCGTCTATCCAGGGCGATGCCAACGATTACGCACAGGCTGGGCATGACCTAGCCGGATTACTGAATCCTCAATCAGATAAGACCATGCTGGATAAGCTAAAGGTGGTGTTCGGTGATGGCCTGTCAGCCGACTACGAAGCCCCGAATGAGTTGGTCGAGGACTTCATGACCATCGGCGGCATGGCGGTGTTGTATGGGGACAGTAACAGCGGCAAGACGTTTTTTGCGTTGTCCCTCGCCGCCCACATTGCATCCGGCCAGCCATTCTTCGGTCGCCAGATTGACCCCGGTCTTGTGGTGTATCTAGCCAGCGAAGCCCCTGGCTCAATCCGTTCCCGTATGCAGGCCATCAAAAAGCATTTTGGTTGCAGCCTTGAAAATCTTGCAATGGTTCCGGTGCCTCTTAACTTTTACGCCAACGAAGGCGATGCGCGAGACGTAATTGAGCTGGTCAAAACGATTGAGCATATCAAGGGCCAGCCAGTGCGTTTAATCATTGGCGACACGCTGGCACGAATGAGCGCCGGGGCAAATGAGAATAGCGGTGAAGACATGGGGCCAGTTATGGCTAGGTTTGATTCTGTGGCACAGGCCACGGGTGCCGCCATGTTAATCATTCACCATAACGGCAAAGACCAAGCTAAAGGCGCACGTGGGTGGTCAGGTATTCGAGCACACATCGATACCGAAATTGAAGTAATGGAAAAGGATGGCGTAAGGTCTGCCACTATAACCAAGCAAAGGGAATTACCGGGTAAAGGCGAGACTATATATTTCCGTTTGGAAGTGGTGGAGATGGGTATAACCAAGTTCGGCAAACCGGCCACCACTTGCGTGGCAGTGCCAGATGAAAGCGCCAGCACAGAGCAGCCGCACAAGCGACCCACCAAGCACGATGAGAACGTCAGGACGTTTGAAAGGGCATGGTTTAATAGTGGCGCCGAAATAAGAGATGATAAACCTTATATAAGTAGATCGGCATTAAGGGAATTACTTATATCTGACGGCATGTCAGAGCGCACCGCCAAGAACAAAACCGAGGCCAGCCGGTCAGATGGCCTCATCGCGCCCATGCTCAACGCCGGAACAATTGAGCCTTTTGAGCATGGTTGGGTGGTCGTTGAAGGGGTGCAGGCAAGCGCAATGATGCTCAAAAAAAGTGCCCCTAAGTGCCCCTGACTGCCCCTAGGGGCTTTAGGGGCGTTTAGGGGCGATTGTGGAAAAATTAACAAAAAACGCCCCGCCCCTGCCCCTGACACGTATACGTCAGGGGCGGTAGGGGCATTGTTAATTCGGCAGGGGCAGGGGTAGGGGTTGCGAACAATGTACAATGACGAACAATGTGCTATGATCAGGGGGAAGTGATGCAAGTGGGCGGGAAGCATTACCAAAAAGAAATCCAGCCGGTCGATGCGATGGCGGCGTGGATGAGCCGGGAAGAGTTGCAGGGGTTTTACTGGGGCAATGTGATTAAGTACGTGGCGCGGTGGAAGGACAAGGGCGGGCTGGAGGATTTGAAGAAAGCCCACGATTACCTGGAGCGGTTAATCGGGATTCAGGGGGAATAATGGAAATCGTTATTGCATTCGTGGGGTTTATTATTATTAGCGTCGTTTTGTTTTTGGAGTAAATGTTATGAATAAATATATTCTTGGTGTTTTGTTATTTATTGGCATGGCGGGAAGTTCAGTCGCCAATACATATCAATGCACCGTTGATAAGCGTGGTGTTATGGTTTGTTATCCTAAACCTCGTGGATTTTGATTATGGGTCGAATGATTACCAAGCGCTTTCCTGAAACGATAAATAACATTCTTGAAATGATGCAATCGGGAAAGAGTTTGCGTAATGCTTGCGAAGCTCATGACGTATCTTCTGGAACGTTTATGCTTTGGGTTAGCGAGGATCGCAATTTAGCCGAACAATACAAAGCTGCTCGTGAAGCAATGATCGACAAGATTGCTGACGATACGATGGAACTTGCTGATGCCGATCCAGAGCGCGGGCCTGATGGAAAAATAGATACTGGATGGGTTAGTAATCAGCGTTTGAAGATTGATACTCGCAAGTGGCTCTTAAGCAAGCTTGCTCCTAAAAAGTATGGCGACAAGATCGAAGTGTCTGGCGATTCTGACAACCCGCTCAAGATCGAGCGCATCGAGCGCGTGGTCGTTGGCGAGGTGATCGAACATCGAGCTTTAACAAACAAGGGAGATGAGTAATGCACTACATCACGGCACAACAAGGCAAGCGTTCAGTTATTCTTGCAGGCCCGTACAAAAGCGAATCTCGTGCATGGGAGGAAATCGCACTGGCTTATCAACACGCTCGCACGTTCGAAGATGCTCAAGATCTCACGATGTATAGCGTCGAATTGCTGCCCGGACTTAAAACACCAGGAAGGCTTAATATGAGGGGTTTTAGTGCTGCATCCTAACCCCACCCCTGAACAGGTGCGCGAAACCCGCGCCAAGGCGGGTTTAAGCGCGTCAAAGGCTGCGGCATTGGTGTATCGCAGTACGCGAAATTGGCAACAGTGGGAGCTGGGCGAGCGAAAGATGTGCCCAGCGTTGTTCGAACTATTTTGCTTGAAGGTAAGAGATGAACAATCCGGCGGCTGATCTGGTAACACTGAAGAAGATATGCAACGAGTTGCAGCGGGTTATCGCTTACTCGAATTCGGACAAGGAAGAGGTGGCTCGGCTGTCTGATGACGTGGTGTTTCTTGGTGAGCAACTTGGCAAGTGGGCGAGGGCTGAGTGACCACACTCAAGATCCAAACCCCTCGATGGGCGCTGCCACTGCTTAAGCCGTCAAGATACAAAGGCGCGTTTGGTGGCCGAGGCTCTGGCAAGTCGCATTGCTTTGCCGAGATGCTTATCGAAGAGCACATTGTGAATCCGTCTAGTCGGTCGGTTTGTGTTCGTGAAGTTCAGAAGTCGTTAGCGCAGTCAGTCAAACGGCTGCTTGAGATGAAGATCGAGCAGATGGGGGCCGGATCGTATTTTGAGGTGCAAGAGGCTGTCATTAAGTCACGCAAAGGCGATGGCTTGATTATCTTCCAAGGTATGCAAAATCACACGGCTGACTCAATAAAATCGCTGGAAGGTTACGACCGGGCGTGGGTTGAGGAAGCTCAAAGCTTGAGCCAGCGCAGCCTTGATCTGTTGCGCCCGACGATTCGTAAGCCTGATTCAGAGCTGTGGTTTACATGGAACCCAAGCCAATCAAGCGACCCGGTGGATCATCTTCTGCGCGGCCCAACGCCGCCGCCTGATTCTGTAATTCTGCCAGTCAATTTCGACGATAACCCGTGGTTTCCTGATGTGCTTCGCGCTGAGATGGAATACGACAGGCGTCGCGACCCGGACAAGTATTCACATGTCTGGCTTGGTGGATACCTGCAAAACAGCACGAGCCGGGTGTTTAGCAACTGGAGAATCGAGGAGTTTGACGCACCAAAAGAAGCAGTGCATCGACTTGGCGCTGACTGGGGTTTTGCCAGCGACCCGACAGTGCTGGTGCGATGTCACATTGCTGGGCGCACGTTGTACATCGACCATGAAGCTTACATGGTCGGTTGTGAGATCGTGAATACACCCGATCTGTTCATGACGGTGCCAGAATCCGAAAAGTGGCCGATGGTGGCAGATAGCTCACGCCCTGAGACAATCTCTCACATGCGCTCGCATGGTTTTCCGAAGATCATGTCAGCAGTAAAAGGGGCAAAGTCTGTAGAAGAGGGTATAGAATGGCTAAAAAGCTTTGATATTGTTGTGCATCCTCGGTGCAAGCATACAATCGACGAATTGACATTATATAGTTATAAAACAGACCCTTTGACTGGCAAAGTTTTGCCCATATTGGAAGATAAAAGCAATCACGTTATTGATGCGCTAAGATATGCCTGTGAAAGCGCAAGGCGCGCCCAGCCAAAAAAGGTTGAAAACTTTGTGCCATTGCCAACAATCAACCGCTGGGGCGACAATACGCGCAGGAATTAAGGAAACCATAAATGGCTCGAATCTCTAAAGACCAGTATCTTGCAAACCTGCACGCTGAGGCGCTGGCAGAGTTCGATAACATTCAATCTGCATTGCGCGATGAGCGTCTGCAATGCCTGCAAGATCGGCGCTTTTACTCGCTGGCGGGTGCTCAGTGGGAAGGCCCGTTATGGGATCAATACGAAAACAAGCCAAAGTTTGAGGTGAATAAGATTCATTTGGCCGTCATTCGCATCATCAACGAATATCGGAATAATCGCGTTTCGGTGTCGTTCGTGAGCAAAGAAGGCGACGAATACGACAGCCTAGCCGATACCTGCGCCGGTCTTTATCGTGCCGACGAGCAGGATAGCGTGGCCGATGAAGCATACGACAATGCCTTTGAGGAGGCTGTCGGTGGTGGCTTTGGCGCGTGGCGCTTGCGTACCGAGTATCAGGATGATGAAGATCCCGATGATGACCGTCAGCGTATTTGCATCGAGCCGATTTTCGATGCAGATTCGTCCGTGTTCTTTGACCTTGAAGCCAAGCGTCAAGACAAGTCAGATGCAAAGAAGTGCTTCGTCATTACCTCGATGACGCGTGAGGCGTATAAGGCGACGTGGGGCGATGATCCTACTAGCTGGCCGAAGATCGTGCACCAATCCGAATTTGACTGGTGCACCCCTGACGTGGTGTATGTCGCTGAGTATTACCGCGTCGAGGAAAAGAGCGAGACGGTTCGCATCTTCCGCACGATATCGGGCGATGAAGAGCGTTACAGCCAAGCCGATTTTGACGAGGACGAAGAGCTTGATGAGCGTCTTGCTGCCATTGGCTCAACCGAGGTTCGTTCTAAAAAGTACAAGGTAAAGCGCGTTCGTAAGTACATCATGAGCGGCGGAAAGATCCTTGAGGATTGCGGATACATGGCAGGCAAGTGCATTCCCATTGTGCCTGTATATGGAAAACGCTGGTTTGTGGATAACGTCGAGCGTTGCATGGGCCATGTGAGACTGGCGAAAGATGCCCAGCGGCTCAAGAATATGCAGCTATCAAAGCTTGGTGAGATCAGCGCATTGTCTAGCGTTGAGAAGCCTATCCTCACGCCTGAGCAGGTCGCTGGCCATCAGATGATGTGGGCAGAAGATAACCTTAAGGATTATCCGTATCTGCTTATCAATCCAATCACCGATGCCAATGGCAATATGACCGTTGGCGGGCCTGTTGCCTACACCAAGCCGCCACAAATACCTCCAGCATTGGCTGGCTTGCTGCAAGTCACTGAACAGGACATGCAGGACATTCTCGGCAGTTCTCAACAGGCCGACAAAATGGTGAGCAACATCAGCGGGAAAGCCGTTGAAATGATTCAGCAGCGGTTGGACATGCAAGCGTTTATCTACATGTCGAACTATGCCAAGGCCATCAAACGCAGCGGTGAGATTTGGCTGTCGATGGCGAAAGAAATATACGGCGAAGAAAAGCGCAAGATGAAAGCCGTCTCAGAAGGTGGCGAAGTGTCGGCAATCGAGCTTTTGAAGCCCACTATCAACGAAGAGTCTGGAGAGATTGAGCTTGAAAATGACATGAGCGAGGCCGCGTTTGACGTGGCTGTTGAGGTCGGGCCATCCAGCGCCAGCAAGCGGGCCGCTACGGTGCGTGCGCTCACTGGCATGTTGGCGATCAGCGATGATCCGGAAACCAAGCAAGTGCTGCAAGCAATGGCCATGATGAACATGGAAGGCGAAGGAATCAGCGACGTTCGCAAATTCTTCCGCAAGCGCCTTGTTCGCATGGGTGTTATCGAGCCGACTTTGCAAGAGGCTGAAGAAATGGCTGTGATGATGCAGGGCCAGCAGCAAGACCCGAATGCGGTATTCTTGCAAGCTGCTGCTGAGGAAGCTACTGCCAAAGCTGCCAAGGCTCGGGCCGATACCGTTAAGACGGTGGCCGATGCTGAGTTGAGCCGCGCCCGGACTGTGGAGACGCTGGCTAAGGTTGATATGGATTCTCAAGATCACGCGATTAACATGGCGCGTGAGATTGGCGGCGCTATTGCAGGACAAGTGCAACCGCTGCAATGATTTTCAGCGGCATCCACCCAGCCGCTTAAATGGGTGAGTTAAACGGGGGCTTTATGGTTCAAAAGGCAGTGATGGAGGAACAGGTCGAAATCGAGGAAGTCGAACAGCAGGAAGGCGAAGAACATCAGGATGAGCAAGTTGGCGATGAGAACGAAGCCGTCGCAGACCAGAATGATGAGCAGCCCGAAGAGCATGCCGACGAACAAGACGAGATCGTTGTATCTATCGGTGAGGAATCGCCACCTCACGAAGAAGAAACGCGAGCGCCTGAATGGGTTCGTGAGTTGCGGAAAGCAAACAGGGAAAAAGAGCGTCGTATTAAAGAGCTGGAAGCCAAGCTAACCCAGACAACTGAGACTAAGCCAGTTGCTCTAGGGCAAAAGCCTACGCTTGAATCTTTTGATTACGACTCTGACAAGTACGAAAGCGCGTTGTCTGACTGGTACGAGCGAAAGCGCGAAGTTGATCTGCAAGCTGAGAAGCAACGGCAGGTTGAGAAAGCGCAGCAGAAAGATTGGCAGGAAACGCTGGAAGCCTATGGCAAGGCGAAAGCCTCGCTCAAGGTGCGTGATTTTGAGGATGCTGAAGCTACGGCTCAAGAAACCTTGGACATTACGCAACAAGGCATCATCGTACAAGGGGCTGAAAACCCCGCCTTGGTTGTTTATGCGCTCGGCAAGAACCCTAAAAAGGTGAAAGAGCTTTCTTCGATTAAAGACCCCGTGAAGTTTGCCTTCGCGGTAGCAAAACTGGAGACTCAGTTGAAAGTTAGCAATCGCAAGGCGGCACCTCCGCCTGAAAAAATGGTCAAAGGCACTGGCCGCGTTTCAGGTTCGGTGGACTCAACCCTTGAAAGACTGCGTGATGAAGCTGCAAAGTCTGGTGATATGAGCAAAGTTATCGCCTACAAGCGGCAGATGCGCGAAAAATCCAAATAACTCAGGAGTTTTAAATCATGGCAAATGCCTTTAGCAAAGAAGAACGCGTTGCGTTTGAAGATATTCTTGAAGGTTTTAATGACGCTCTAGTTCTTTCTCGTAATGTCGCTACGTATAACACCGACAGCACGATGATGGAACGGACTGACAACGTCCTGTGGCGTCCCCAGCCTTACATCAGCCAGTCGATCTCCGCTGCTCCCGGCGTGGATATCAGCGCGCAATACAAGAATTACACCCAGCTGGCGGTGCCTGCGACCCTTGGTTACAGCAAGTCTGTTCCTTGGAAAATGAACGCTTTTGAACTGCGCGATGCTCTGCAAGAAGGCCGACTTGGTGATGCAGCAAAGCAGAAGCTGGCTTCTGACATCAACGTGGCAATTATGGGCGTAGCCGCTGCTCAGGGCACCCTCGTGGTGGATCGCGCTCTGGCTGCAACTGGCTTTGATGATGTGGCGCAGTGCGAAGCCATCATGAACGAACAGGGCGTGCCGTCTTATGACCGTTACCTTGCTCTCTCTACCCGTGATTACAACGGCATGGCGTCTAACCTTGGCAATCGTCAGTTCCTCGGCGCTGGCAAGACCCTAACTGCCTACGAGCGCGCTTATGTCGGCATGGTGGCGTCGTTTGACACCTACAAGCTGGACTACGCCAACCGCATCACCGCTGCCGCTGGTTCCGGCATCACCATCAACACCTCCAACGGCTCGCAGGAATACACCCCTGCTGCCACCACGAACTCTGTGGCGGGCGTGCTGAACGTTGATAACCGCTTCCAGACCGTTACCGTGTCTAGCACTACTGGCGTTGTTGCTGGCGATGCTTTCACCATTGATGGTGTGAATGCTGTTCATCACATCACCAAGGGTGACACCGGCCAGCTCAAGACCTTCCGTGTGATCTCGGTTGATAGCTTGACCACCATGACCATCAGCCCGCCGATCATCGCGGCTGCTACCACGCCTACTGATGCTGACTTCCAGTATCAGAACTGCGTTATCACCGCCGGGGCTTCTGCAGCTCCGATCAACTTCCTGAACGTCGTTGGCGCGCCTATCAACGTGTTCTGGCAGAAAGATGCGCTGGAAATCCTGCCGGGTCGTTATGCTGTTCCGTCTGACGCCGGCACTGCTGTAATTCGTGCTGCCACCGACCAAGGCATCGAGCTGGTGATGCAGAAGTGGTACGACATCAACACCATGACCACCAAGTATCGTCTGGATACCCTGTTCGGCGTTGTGAATAAGCAGCCCGAAATGTCCGGCATCATGTTGTTTGGTCAGACCCCGCCTTCCCCGTAATTAGGTTGATGTAACGGAAAGGGGCTTCGGCCCCTTTCTCAATTAAAGGGTAAAATATGCCTCTGAAAAAAGGTTATTCGCAAAAGACAATCTCGGCTAACATTAGCAAAGAGATAAAAAGCGGAATGCCTCAAAAACAAGCTGTTGCGGTGGCTCTCAGCGTTGCGCGAAAAGCTGCTAAAACTGCTGGCAAACCTGCTAAGGCACCGGCTAAAAAAGGTAAAAAATGATTCAATTCCCAACCATCGTTTATAAAAGCCCAGGAAGCCGTCGTAATTCTCATGGGACTTATGATTATGTTGGGGTCAAAACTCAGGAAGAGTTTGACCGACGTATCGCTGATGGTTGGCACCCCTCGCAGGCGGCGGCGTTCGCTTCCCTCAAGCAGCCTCAACCCCCTGAGGCTACTTCGTCGCCTGCACCTATTGTTAGCGATCAGCCAACTCGTGCTGAGCTTGAGCAAAAAGCCATTGCGCTTGGTTTGAAGTTTGACGGGCGCACGACAGACAAGAAACTTTTAGGGCGCATTGAACAAGCGCTAGGTGGCTGACTATGGGATATAGCAAACGCCAATTTGTTACCGCTGCGCTCGAAGAGATCGGTATTGCGTCTTATAGCTTTGACGTATCGCCTGAACAGCTTGAAAGCGCGTTGCGTCGTTTGGACTCAATGATGGCAGACTGGAACGGCAAAGGAATTCGATTGGCGTATCCTCTGCCTTCAAGCCCACAGTTCAGCGACATTGATGCCGAGTCAGAAGTGCCTGACAGCGCGAACGAGGCGATCATTACTAACCTGGCAATCAGGATTGCGCCTAGTTATGGCAAGCAGTTGATGGTCGAGACTAAGACCACCGCACGCGATGCCTATCAAACGCTTTTAAACCGGGCTACGTTGCCACCGCAGCAACAATTGCCGGGGTCTATGCCTGCCGGGGCTGGAAACAAGCCGTGGCGCGTTTATGACGATCCTTTCCTTCGCCAGCCCGTTGATCCTGTGCTTACCGGACAGGATGGCCCACTTAATATCTGGGGTTAATTATGCCGACAATCAATCAACTGCCTTCTCTTGCCACCGTATCATCCGGCGATCAGATTCCTGTTTATACGCCCAGCAATGGGGACGCTCGGCGCATGTCTATCAGCGCGTTGCTGGCCTACTTTCAGCAGAGCTTTGCAAGCCCCACGTTGGCAACGAATCTGTACGTTCCGGGCACTGGCTTTAATCAGACTGTTCCGACTCCGGTGGCGCAGCAGCAATGGATGCTGTTGCAGCCTGCCGGTACGCTTGCCACTGGCACGATTACCTTCCCGCTGAATACGGGTGTTCCTGATGGCACTGAGGTGCTGATTACCAGCACGCAAACCATCACCGCGCTGACTTTGGCACCGAATAATGCGGCAAATATCTTTGGCGCTGTTACGACGCTTTCCGCTGGTGGATTCGTTCGGTATCGCTTTTATCAGCCGACTAATTCTTGGTATCGCATCGCTTAAGCATGCCGGCTAAAGACTCCCGACTAACCCGCGCAGGCGTTGAAGGCTACAACAAGCCTAAGCGCACGCCTTCGCACCCCACCAAGTCTCATGTGGTGGTGGCTAAGGATGGTGACAAGGTGAAAACCATTCGGTTCGGGCAGCAGGGGGTGTCAGGCTCGCCTAAACGCGAGGGCGAGTCAAAGGCGGACAAGTCGCGGCGGGAGTCTTTCAAGGCTCGCCACTCCGAGAACATTGCCAAGGGTAAGATGAGCGCGGCGTATTGGTCTGATAAGGTGAAATGGTGAGTTAATGCAGATCCCAATTCTGAACGGCATTTACACTGACAGCGGCCCAGACCTTCGCACGTCTTACCCGGTCAATCTTGTTCCTGTGCCTAAAAACTCAGGAATCAGCGCCGGATTTCTACGCCCGGCTGATGGCGTTGTGGCTAACGGCACAGGGCCAGGTATTGATCGAGGCGGCGTGAATTGGCAGGGCGTGTGCTATCGCGTCATGGGCACATCGCTAGTTAGTGTCGCAAACAATGGCACAGTAACCACACTTGGCGATGTTGGTAGTGGCGATCTAGTGACGTTTGATTACAGTTTCGACCGGCTGGCTATCGCGTCAGGCGGGCGTCTGTATTACTGGAATGGCACCACGCTTACGCAAGTGACAGACCCCGATCTCGGAACCGTTCTTGATGTGGTGTGGGTTGATGGCTACTTCATGACCACCGATGGTGAGTTTTTGGTCGTTACAGAATTGAGCGATCCGACTCAGGTCAATCCGCTCAAGTATGGATCGTCCGAGGTTGATCCTGACCCCGTTGTAGCGCTTCTTAAGTTGCGTAATGAAATTTACGCGCTAAACAGAAACACCATCGAAGTATTCGACAACGTGGGCGGTGACTTCTTCCCGTTCCAGCGTATCGACGGCGCGCAGATTCAAAAGGGTGTTATCGGTACTCACGCCTGCTGTGTATATCTTGAGTCAGTCGCGTTTCTAGGCAGTGGAAGAAATGAATCCCCAAGCATTTATCTTGGAGTAAATGCTTCTTCTGCCAAAATCAGCACTCAAGAGATCGACGATATTCTTCTCGGATACACCGAGGATCAGCTTGCCGATGTAAAGCTAGAGTCGCGCAACGACAAAGCGCATCAACATCTTTATATTCACCTACCAGACCGAACGCTTGTCTATGACGGCGCAGCGTCGCAAGAGCTAAACCAACAAGTTTGGTTTGTGCTAAGCACTTCCACGATAGATTTTGCACAGTACCGCGCTCGAAATCTGGTGTGGGCCTATGACAAGTGGCTCGTTGGCGATCCTCAATCGTCAAGTGTTGGATATCTGGTGCAAGACACGGGAAATCATTGGGGCCAGATCGTTCGCTGGGAATTTGGCACGCTTATTGTTTATAACGAAGGAAAAGGCGCACTCTTCAACGAGCTTGAGCTTGTGTCTCTCACCGGGCGTGTGGCGCTTGGTATCAACCCAATTATCACTACTAGCTATTCGCTAGATGGCGTCGTGTGGGGCCAAGATAGGCCGATTAGAGTCGGCACTACCGGAGAGACACAGAAGCGCCTTGTATGGTTCAGAAACGGGCATATGGGAAACTGGCGCATCCAGCGTTTTCGTGGCGACAGCCAGGCGCACCTGTCTTTTGCTAGACTTGAGGCTCAACTTGAGCCGCTGGCGTACTGATGGCAAACAAACTAAAACTTACCCGAGATCAGCTTGCGTCATTCCTTAAAGATGCAGAGCAGATTAAGCAATTTGAGCAGCTTTTTGCGCTTGCTGATTCGATTGCGCCTGACGTTGTAAATGAAATCAACATCAACGCCGGTAATGCTCAGGCATCGGCTAATGATGCACTCGCGCAGCTTCAAAGGCTGGCGGACGCGTTTGAGCTTGTTGAAACGCCGCCACCGATAGAGCACAACAATTCAGTCCAGACTGATTATGTAGATATCAACCCGCTTGCTACTACACCTGTTGAAAAGGTCGGGCGTCTTTATTGGACTGACGACGACGCAACTCTAGAGTTTGGTTTAGAGGGCGGAGTTACAGGGCAGATTTGCCAGCAGCTTGATTTTCACCCAAAGAACACCGGCGCTACGCAGATTAATAAAGGCATGGCGGTAATGGCGACCGGCGTAATTGGAAGTAGCACAAAGATTACGTGCGCGCGTGCTGTGGCAGATGGAAGCGTTGCTGCACAGTACATGCTGGGTATCGCGGCACAAAACATTCCGGTAAATAGTTTTGGTTATGTTGTCTGGTTCGGCAGTGTGCGCGGATTCAATACGACCGGCGCAAACAAGACCGTTCCTGAAGTTTGGGTTGATGGAGATATTTTATATTTTGACCCAAACTATCCCGGCGAGCTAACCAAAATTCAACCAAGCGCACCAGACTTGGATTTGCCGATTGCAATTGTTACCAAAGCCGCAAACAACGGCGCAATTTTCGTCCGAATGAAAACGGGCGAATCTATGAACGAGTTGCACGATGTAAATACGGCAACTGCGACAAATGGTGACTTGCTTCAGTATTACGGCGCGGGGCCATATTGGAGAAACGTCGCCCCTTCAACGGTTTCTGTTGGCACTGCCACCAACCTAGCTGGAGGTGCTGCTGGATCGGTTCCGTATCAATCAGGCGCAAGCACTACGACATTCCTAAGCATTGGCACCGCAGCTCAAGTGCTGCAAGTCAATGCAGGCGCAACATCCCCTGAATGGGTATCAAGTACAGGCACAGGAAACGTGGTTCGGGCAACCAGCCCCACGTTGGTTACGCCTGTTCTTGGCACTGCCACTGCAACAGAAGTCTTGGTGACCGGCACAGGCGGTTTAGGCTACGGAACTGGTTCAGGCGGTGCAGTTACACAAACCACTTCTCGTACTACGGGCGTAACGCTGAACAAAACCAACGGTGCGATTACGCTTGTGAGCGCAGCCGGTACAATTCTTTGGCAGACCTTTACCGTAACCAATAGCACTGTGGCGGCAACGGACGTGGTAAAGGTTTGTCAGAAATCCGGAACTGATCTTTACATGATCCACGTTACCAACGTGGCCGCAGGTAGTTTCCGCATTACTTTTGCCACCACAGGCGGCATAACAACTGAGCAACCTGTCTTTAACTTTGCGATAATCAAAGCAGTGACAAACTAAAGGATAGCCATGACGGTTACAGTTAAGGTTTTGATTCCTGCAAAGCAGGCTGAAAACGTACAAACGACGCAATACACTGCCAATAATTGCAAAGCTATTATTGATAAATTCACTGCGACTAACACCAGTGCAGGCAATGTTTCGTTGAGCGTCAATTTGGTGACTAATGCCGGGTCGCCTGGTGCTGGAAATCTTATTTCCGACACCAGAAATATTGCGCCTGACGAAACTTATACATTCCCTGAGATTGTTGGCCATTCGCTTGAGGCTGGAGGTTTTATTTCAACCGTTGCCAGTGCTGCAACATCGCTTACAATTCGTGCAAGCGGTCGAGAAATAACCTAAGATTGATGATGTAGAATCAAACAGCCGAGTGATTAGGCGACCGGCGGCCATAAGATTTACTCGAAAGGTAAAAATTGGCTGCATTGGCGCTTGAGCATGTCCAAAATTTGGACACCCTGACAGAGCTTTTAAAAGATCCATACATCGCGAAGATCGGTCACGATCATCGTGCGCTCGCGCCAATTGAACACCCCCACGTTAAGTATCTATCTGCCAAGATAGACGGCCAGCAAGTTGGCGCGTTTATGGTGGTTGAGTCTGGATTTGTAGAGATAGATATTCATGCCATGCTTTCAAAGAAAGCGATCCATCACTCGCGTGATTTTGGCAGGCTTTGTCTTATTTGGGCGTTCGCTCAAAAACACATTAACAGAGTTACTGCATACATTATCGAAGGGCTTGATTCTGCAAAGAACTATTGCCTGAAACTTGGTTTCAAAAACGAAGGCATGAGACGCGGTGCCTGCCTTAAAAATGGTCGATTGGTAGGCGTTCATGTACTAGGCATGACGCGACGCGATTGGGAGCAAGCAAAATGAGTTTTATTGGGAATGCTATTGGTGGAGTTGTTGGCGGAATTACCGGAGCAAAACAACAAGCAAAAGCGGCAGAGGCAGCGGCAGGAACTCAAGCTGGATATGCTCAAGCTGGAATTGAAGAGCAACGCAGACAGTTTGACATGCTCACTGAATTGCTTCGTCCGTATGTTGAGGCAGGCACTCCGGCACTTCAGCAACAGCAGGCATTTCTTGGCTTGCGCGGCGCTCCTGAACAGCAAGCTGCAATCGGCGCTCTTGAGCAAAGCCCATTTTTTCAATCTGCCGTCAGGCAAGGTGAGGAAGCGTTGCTTCAGCAGGCGTCGGCCACCGGTGGATTGCGCGGTGGCAACATTCAAGCGGCACTTGCTCAATTCAGGCCAGCAATGTTGCAGCAGCAAATAGCGCAGCAATATCAGAATTTGGCAGGGCTTACTTCTTTAGGCCAGCAATCAGCAGCTGGGCAGGGTTCTGCGGGTATGCAAACCGCTGGATCAATTGGCGAATTGCTTGCACAAAAAGGAGCTGCTTTGGCTGGTGGTCAATTGGCAAAAGGAAGCGTTGCAAGACAATCCTATGCAGATCTTCAAAGAGTGGCTAACACGGTGGGATCTGCAATGATGGGTGGAGGTTTCTAGCATGGTGCAGCCAATAGATTATTTAAAAGCTATGCCTCAGATTGATATTGGTCAGGCAATGCTTGAAGGTTTGCAAGTTGGATCAGTTATTGCAAAAGCAAGGCAGGAACAACAGGCAAAGCAACAAGCCAATCAGCGATTGCAATCATATCGCACCGAGCTTGAAGATGCGTTTAGCCAAGGAACGCCTAAAGCATTCTCGCGTTTGATGACGATGTTTCCTGAGCATCAAGCAGCAATCAAGCCCACGTTCGAGCAGCTTAGCAAAGAGCGCCAAGATGGTGAGATTGCAGCAGCTTTGCCAGTGGCCAGCGCGCTTTTGTCTGGCAATTCTAAGGTGGCAAAAGACTTGCTTCAGGCGAGAATTGACGCGACCCCTGAAGGCCAAGACGCAAGTGGCTTGAAGTCGCTTTCTTCGTTGATTGATGCTGACCCGGCAACGGCTAAAAATTATGCCTTGATGGGTTTGTCTCAGGTTATGTCTCCAGACAAGTTTGCCGAGACGTTTAGCAAGCTGGCTGAGACTTCGCGGGCGGAAGTTATTGCACCAATCACTCAGCGCAAAGAAACCGCAGAAGCAACGCTCAAAGAGATTGAGCTTAAATTTAAGCCTGAAAAACTTGCTACTGATTTGCAACTTACCAAAACGCAAATTCAGCAAGCTAATGCCGCCATTGCAGCATCAAAGGCTGCGGCTGCTAAGTCAGGCGCAGAGGCTTCACGCGCACAGGCAGAAGCTAGGCAGATGAGCGCGGGTATTATCCCGCTTGAAAAGCGTCCTGAAATGGAAGGAAAATTCCGAAAGGAATACAGCGACCAGACCAAAGGCTATCAGGAGGTGAAGTCTGCATTTGGTAGGATTCAGGCATCAGAAGATAACGCCGTTGGAGATTTGTCACTGATTTTCGGCTACATGAAAATGCTTGATCCCGGATCAGTGGTACGCGAAGGTGAGTTTGCTACCGCACAGAATGCGGCTGGTGTTCCTGAGCGTATTCAGAACATTTATAACAAAGTTGCAAGCGGTGAGCGACTTTCTGCATCTCAAAGGCAAGCTTTTAAAGGACAAGCTGGAAAGCTTTATGAAACGGCTAAGAAACAAGAAAACACCGTGAGGACTGGCATTGATAGAATTGCCAACGGATATGGATTGAACACGGCTAACATTTTCTATGAAGCAACGGAGACATCGCCGGGTGAGGTCGTCGCACCTAAATCCGCGCAACCCGCCGCACGGAAACAAAATGTTGTAGTCGATTATTAATAGGAAATCAAATGCCTTACTCGATCACAACAAAAGACGGCATTACGATTAACAATATCCCAGATGATGTTGCACCAGATGCGCCTGAACTAAAACAGCGCGTTTCTGCAATCAGAGCTAGTGGTGGGCAGCAGCCAGCTCCAGAAACTACCGCATCAGGTGTAATGGGTGCTGTGACGCGTGGTCTTTCGTTGCCTGCCACTGGTGCGGCACTTGGCGCGGCGGCTGGCTTGCCGTTTGCAGGTGTTGGCGCAGTACCAGGCGCAGTTGTTGGCGCTGGTGCGGCAACACTTGCCGGGTTGGTTGGCGATCCGATCGTCGGCACAATTAACAATTTGTTCGGCACCAAATACACCATGCCAACGGAAGCAATGGAAGATTTGCTTACCCGTATCGGCGTGCCAGAAGCCCGCACACAGGCCGAGCGTATCGTTCAGGCTACCGCAGCAGGAGCGGCAGGCGCTGGCGGCACTGTGGCGGCTGGTAGAGCCATTCAAGCGGCAGCGGGTCAGGCTGCGCCTGTTACGGCTGGTGTTGGGCGCATGGTTGCCACACAACCTGGCTTGCAAGTGGCTGGCGGTGCTGGTGCTGGTGCGGCAGGTCAAACGGCTCAGGAAATGGGGGCAGGCCCAGGCGGGCAGATTGCGGCAACTATTGCCGGTGCGATGGCCCCTGTTGGCGTTGCGGCAGTAAGGCAGGCTGCAAGACGTCCCGCACAAAGACCTGCTGCGGCTCCTGTTGCAGAGCGCATTGAACCGACTATTGCGCCTGAACCTCAAGCAGCGCCAATGGCTATGCAGGCCATGCCTGAGCAAGCCGCACCTCAAGCGTTTGAGGAAGTCGGCGCTTTGACTCGCAAGGCGGCAAGCAAGGGAATTGGCTCGACGGCTGCACAGGCAAAACTTGCCGATCTTGCTCAGGTCAATCCAGAAGCCCGCGCTGCCGCTGAACGCTTGGGCATGGATTTGCCGTTTGATGTGTTCAGTGACAATCCGCAGGTTCGCGCTGCCGTTGGTTTGACTCGATCTATCTCTGGCGGTGAAGCTGAGGCGGCGTGGGTTAATACCGTTCGCAATGCTGTAACCAAGGCGGATGATGTGGTGCAGCAGTTTGACGCTGCATTCATCGAGGGTCGGCCTGCACCTGGCGCTACGTCGCAGCGCATCTTGGACAGCCTGACGAACACACGCACTCAAATAGCCGCAGATGCGTCCAATCTCTACAAGCAAGTCGATGCTGTTGTGCCTGCGGCATACCCTGCCGAAACCAAAAATTTGCAAGAAGTTTTAGATGCAATCCGCCGAGATCAACCCAGAACTGCAAGCAAAAACGCAGCTCTTAGAAGCCTAGAAGAAATGGCAAAAGATGGGATGACTTATGGAGATGTGTCGTTTGAAAAAAGCATGCTGGGAGCGACCAAGCGAGCAGCCACTCCAAACATCTACTCAACAAACCTCAACGTCGGAATCATCAAGCGGCTTGAGGCTGCCTTGGCCAAAGATCAACTAGACACGGTTGGGGCTTTTGGCGGTGAGGAAGTTCGTCGTCAACTGCGCGCAGCCAATCTCCTTACCGCTAAGAAGAAGGCGCTTGAGAGTCGCATCGTCGGTGCGTTTGGCAAAGAGATTGACGGCAGCGTGGCAACCCTCATGCAGTCTGCTGTTAAGTCGGCGGCAAAGGGCGATGCGGCGCAATTCAACAAGCTGATGAAGGTCGTACCGCCAGAGTTGCGGAAAGAGACTGTTGCCACCGCATTAGCGTCTGTTGCTAGTTCGGCGCGTGCCGGTCAAGAAGGCGCTTTCGGATTTGCTGAGTTTGCCAAAACCTATCGTGGCTTGCGCGCTAATCCTCCCGTTTATAAGCAGATGGTGGATATTCTTGGGAAAGAATCCGATACGGTATTGCGCGACCTGTACGAGATTTCCCGCAGAATCACAGACGCACGCGCTCAGGTGCTTACAACTGGAAAAGCTAATCAGGCGCTTGTAGAGTCAATGAAGGCTGAAAACCTTGTTGGCAAGGTTATGCAAAGCGGTGCGGCTCAGAGAGCAGTTGGCGCGGCAGCGTCGATGCTTGGGCCTGTTGGTGGCGCTGTCACGCCGGATATTGTGAAGTTTATGGCAACTGGCAAAGATTCGTTGCAAGCTGCCGGAAAGCTGTTTGCCAGCGATGACTTCCAAAAACTCGCCATTGAAGCCACAACAAAACCACAAGTTTCAAATGCGGCAATCCGACGCACTGCAATGAGTGATGCGTTTAGAAAATTCGCAGATTCCGCTAAACTCCCGCAAGGAATGGATGCGCGTGTGCAATGGCTTAAAGACGCCATTGAAGAAGTTAGCCCTCAATTGATGCAATCCACTATCCAAGCAGGCCGTCAAACCCAACCGGAGACTGAATAATGTCCGTCTTGTCAGTGCAGCCCACTTTCCCGATCTTTACCGAGGCAGACGGTCAGCCGCTTGAGAATGGCTATATCTGGATCGGCACCGCCAATCTTGACCCTCAAGTAAATCCGATTGCGGTTTATTGGGACGCGGCGCTCACGCAGCCTGCCGTACAGCCTATCCGCACGATTAACGGCTACCCGGCTAAGTCTGGCTCACCTGGGCGGCTTTACGTCAATTCTGACTACTCCATTCGCGTGCAAAACAAGAATGGAAGTGCCATTTATAGTGCGCCGGCATCTACTGACAAATACAGCAGTGAGCTTATTACGTTCTTGCAAGCTGGTACTGGAGCAGTGGCTACGACTGTCCAGGCGAAGCTGCGTCAGACGGTTAGCGTCAAAGATTTCGGGGCTGTTGGTGATGGGGTTACGGATGACAGCGCAGCGTTGCAAGAGGCGTTGAATTATTGGGTTTCCAATAGATGCGACCTTGTTTTTCCTTCTGGGCAATATCTAGTTACAAGCCCTTTGACCGCCATTGCAAGCAGCAACAAAGTTGACGGAAACAGAATTACCGGATACGGAGCCACTATTCAGGGCAACCTGTCGTCAAGCGGGATTCTTTTCAAGATCGGCGTAAGCAGCGCGTTGTGGCGGTATTTTACAATCGAAGGGCTATCGCTGCGCGGTACGACAAATGAAACCGATTTGCTATTGATTGATGGCGGCGCAGGTGGCAGCGGCGAATATGTTTATGGGTGGGAGTTGCACCGCGTCAATTGCGAAGCATTTCTTGGAAACGGCATTACCATAACCAAAAATGCTTTTGAAGGTACGCTGCTCTCTTGTAATTCAAGAACGAGCAACACCACCGGCTATTGCATTTATATTAACTACGGCGCGGGTGCAGTCTCGTCCATTTCGTTGATCGATTGCACGACTTCTGGCGGGAAAAAAGGGGTGTATGCGCCATCGCCCGTAAGTGACATTCGTATGTGGGGCGGGACATACATTCTGGCACAAGAAGAAGGTGTTCGGCTTGATAACGCTTTAGGCGGCATGGTTTCAAACCTGCATCTAGAGAGAAATTGGGAGGGCGCGGCCAGCTTTGCAACAAGCGGGGCGGGTCTGGTAATTTCAGCTTCGCAAAACTTTACGATTTCTGGGTGTGTTGGAACAACCAACAACAAGCAACAATATGTCGTAAGAGCGTTTGCCGGAACCGACGCATCTATTCAGATTATTGGCGGCAGCAACACCGGCCTAATCACGACTTACGCGCAGTTAGAAGGAACCAACTCTGGCGCGACTGATGCGCGCGGATTCACGCTGATTGGCAATCATGCGTACGTCGTTGTGGGCACTCCATCTGTTATGCAGATCAAAGGCGAAAAAACTGTTCTCGGATATACACGAAAACAAGTTACAAATTCGAGCGGCACTATCACCCTTACACCAGACCCACGTAATGGAAAATCTGTTTATTTTATACATCAAACAGGCAATGCAGTAATCAACGCTCCTTCAGCCTATACCCCTGAAATCGGTGATGAAATGGAGTTCATCTTTGAGCAAGGCGGTTCTGGAGGGTATTCGGTAACTTTTGCTGCCGCTTACATGGTGAATTGGACGCCAAGCACCACCTACGGACGCAGAAACACCATTACATTCAGATATGCTGGAATTACTAGCCTGCTTAACGATAAACAATGGACTCAAATTTCGTCTGCCGTCGGACTTGTTTAAGGACAAACCATGACAATCACCGTAAAAGTTCTGATCTTGGCAAAATAATGTTTTATGGAAACATCAAAACTTAAAGATAACAAGCTCGTGAAATTCGACTCTACGATCAATCTAGGCCACCTGCTAACATTCGTCGGATTCGTCATGACTGGCTTTGGTGCGTGGGCTACAATTGATCGTAGGCTCACGGTTTTGGAAGAGTCGAGGCGAGTTCAGGCCCAAATTGATGCGAATCAGGATGAGCGATTGTCGCAATCAATGGGCCAGATTAAGGAATCACTCAGCGACATTCGGCGCAATTTAGAGAAAGTTTCTGACCGGCTAGATAAAAAGTGATTGATCTCACCATCGCTATCGAGCTTTGCAAACGCTTTGAGGGATTCCGCGCAAAGCCTTACCTGTGCCCTGCTGGAGTTCCGACCATCGGCTATGGATCGACGTATTATTCTGGTGGAAAAAAGGTGTCGATGACTGATGCGCCAATAAGTAATGAAGAAGCGGAAAAGTTACTTAGGAATGAGCTTAGTGAAACGTATCTGCCTGAAGTGTTGCGGCTTTGCCCTGTTCTAAAGCAACATCCCAACAAGTTAAATGCCATTGTGGATTTCTGCTATAACTTAGGGGCGGGAAACCTTCAAAGAAGCACGTTGCGACGTCGAATCAATGCTCAGGACTGGCAAGGCGCAGAAGATGAGCTTAAGAAGTGGGTAAAGGCTGGCGGGGTTGTTTTGCCGGGACTTGTTAAAAGGCGTGAGGCTGAAATCGTTTTTATGAAAGGGTAAGCGATGAAGGGTTATAAAACTGTCGTTGTAAATGCAGCGGCTACCATGCTTCCAGTGGTTGATATTCTGGCTAACAGCGGCGCTTTATTTGGGCCATCAGGCGCGGCGGCTGTATCTTTGCTGGCGTTGGCAAATATTGTTTTGCGCTGGATTACTACAACGCCAATCTTCAACGAGAAGTAAAAGATGGCCGCATTAAGCGGCCATTTTCTTAATCAAAAAGCCCGCCGTAAATAATCAACAGAATCCCAACAAGCGAAACAAAATCGAACTCTCCCATGATTGATCGCCTTTTGCTAGATTTATCAATTATTGTTTTGCTTTCTCCTCTAAAGCATATGCCTTGCGGCATACATTTATATTTTGTAACACAAAAATCAATGATTTTCAGGTTTTTTAGGTAGCGGTGCCCACATGATCCAAAATGTGTCGCGCCCGTTGTAGGTGCCATACACGGCGCACCCCAGCTTGCTAAGTAACTGAACCTTGCGCCCTGTCGGGCAGGTTTCCATTGGCTGCCAGTAGTAATCGTGATCGACCACGGCAATGCCATCTGAAGAGTTCTTCAGCTTCATCTTGGGTCGTAGTCACGCATAGCAGCGGCTCGTTCGGCTCTTGCACGCTCCATCGTTTCCGTCGGTCGCCCCCCAAGCAGAGCGCAGGTTAATGCAACTGACGCCAGCACAGCCGGAACAATCAGACCAATCGGGCCAAGAACTAAACAGGCGAAAGACGGCAGGATAAGCGCGCCACATACCATTGCAACCGTGTGCAGCACGTTCTTGCATACTCTTGCTGCACGCGGCTGCGTTGGCGGCGTTTGTTGTGGTTCAACACAGGGGCGATCCCGCAATTCACGTTCCAATCGTTGCGCGTACAAGGACGGCTGCACCGGCGCAGTTTCTCGCGGTTCAATGTGCTGCACTTCCACAAACTCGGAAAACTGTACGTGACGATCTGCCATGTTTTGCGGTCTGATTGGCGTTACGTTCATTTTGCCCTCCCGTCGTATGGCTTCCCCAAGTTAGAAACAATCAACAAGTCGGATACGTCGCGGCCATCAACAACAACATCGGCCAAGAAGTAGCCCCACTTGCTTACCTTGTGCGTGGTGATTGTTACTTCTTTTCCCTCAACCAATCCTCGCAAAAAATCACGCGCAGCGGCGTATCCTGGCTGAGTACGCTCAGGCGTATCAACGCGAGTCAAACGCAGTCGCTGCATGATCTGCACCTTGAAACCAAGATCCACCAGCGCGTCTATGGTGTCGCCATCTACTACGTTTGTTATTTTGGCTTTGTATTCATATTTCATTCATCACCCCCAATGTCATGCGCTGCTTTTTGTGTTGGGAAGCCACTGCATCCACCCGCGAAGCCTATGAAATACCTTCGCGCCGGTGTTCTCGCAGACAGCATAGTGCATACCTTGTGCATCCAATTCCACTCTGCACGGCAGTAAATCTCCGTTTTCTTCAACACCACGAAACCGAAATCCGTAAGCATTTGGAAGGGTTGAAAGAGGATAGCCGATCTGAAGTTTAATGCTCATTTCTTACCTCTTGCTCGGATGGCGGCGGCGCAGTCGTGGGCCGATCCGGAGTAGGTCAGCGCAGCGTAATGCTCCATCGCCTTGCGCCCCTTGCCCTGTTCCTCGCACACCTTCGCACACGCATCACGCTCGGCAGCAGCGACAAGGGCGGCGAAGCGCTCAAGTTCCTGTGGCGTAAGCCCTTGTTCGTCGTAGTGCCCGCGTATCGGCACTTCAGCCTCCCGCGCCATGCGAATGATGTCATTGCGGTTCATTTCAGTATTTCCCGTTCAAGTATCGAAACAGCGTTGTCAATCTGCTCAACCAAATACGATGGAAATGCAGGTTCTCGGTACAGACCAACAGCTTCTACCGCAGAGAGCAAACGCATGATGCGCAGTAATTCTTCCTTGGTCATACATCACCCCTTATCCGTTCATACTCCGGCAACAGCGCCATCGCTTCCTCTGGCTTGATCATAATCCAGACAATCATCTTATTAAACTCAAGCGGCAGCGTGCCGTGGTCGATTTCGATGCTGCTTTTGCCGGGGATGCTGGCTTTGTATTTGGCTTTTACGGTTTCGGCCATGCGTTCTTTCTCCGCTCTGTCGTCTTTTGTCATAACATTCATTCCGAATACTTTCCATCTGGATAGCGAGTGAGTGGTTTGTTGCTCATGCGCCGCCTCTGTTCAGAGCAGATTCACAACGCCGCTGATGCTCTTGGTATTCGCGCACGCTGGCATTGTGTTTGAACATATCTCTCAGCACTGGCAACGTCACGTCAGCCATGGATTCGGTGACGTATTCAGCGTATGACCGAAACTCTGGTGAGCCCGCAGCGATTGCTTTCTGCATCCACTTGCTCACGAGTTCTTCTCCTTCAGCTTGGCTTCGATGGCTTTATGCTGGTCCGGTCTAAAGTGATCTCGTTGAATTTGCTGCCATTCCTCATCCGTCAGCCCAACCCACTCGCGGCTCGGACGCAGCGGCAGGAGCAGTTTTGATACATAAACCGAGAGGTCGCATCCCGGTTGCCACCTCGTTGCCGCCTCTTCAATGTTGTCCCAGTGGTAGGTTGTAGTGCCATCTGCGTTGATGCGACAAATTTCAGTGTTTTCCGTCATGCGTTCTTCTCCTTCAGCTTGGCTTCAATGGCGGCTACAAATTCCCAAAAATTTCTAGCTCCGCCACGCGCTTCTTTTTCGATCTCCTCATCCGTCAGACCTACCCACTCGCGGCGGGGTGGGTGGGTGTAAAGGGGCTTCCAAGTAGGGCCGTACTCTCCTTTCATCCAAGATATTGCGCCCTGTTCTATATCAGCCCACGCCACAGGATCCTGCTCCATCTCCTCCAGCCCCCGAGCACAGATCGCGCACAACTTGGCCCTTTCGCAGACTTCCGCGCATTGATTTACACGAGGGGCTTCCATCGCTTGCTGCACATCCGTCAGCCGCTGCATAGCACCCTCCGCAAGCGCAGCGCGCAGACGATGAATTTCGGCCATATGCTCACGCAAAGACTCGCGCAGGGCTTCGAGTTCGCACCAGTCTTGCGTATCGGCAAGTGCCTGCGCTACTGCATCAAGTAATGTTGTCAGTGAGGTAGCCATCTTTTCGTACAGAAAGGCTCCATCCAAGAAAGCCCCGGCAAACTTTCTCGCCATGTTTTGACACTCTATTTCGCGCCCAATGTATAGATGTTGCGTTCCGTTTCCAGCTAATACAGCAAAGCGATAGAACATGCTGGTGTCAGATGGGCCAACCTTGTATCGCTCTTGCGCTATTTTTTCGATTGCCTCCCACGCCACCGGCTCAACTGTTTCCATTTCGTTGATAGTTGCTTCCATCTCCTGCGGCACATCCGTCAGCCGCTGCATAGATGCCTCGGCTATGGCGGCGCGGAGGGCGGTAATGGCTCTGCCCACACTGCGAAGTTCAGTCATGTGTAATGGCGAGTTAATGCACTCCAACGCCTCAAGCGCCTGCTTCATGGCTTCAATCATTTCACTTTTGCTGCGCATTCCGCGCACCTCCATCGTTTAACAGGACTCTTTGACAGCTTGTAGCCGCCGCCTTCAACTGGTCTTTCCCGCCAGCAGTTGCTGCACCACTTTTTTGGCTGCTCGCTTTTTTCGCTGGTATTCATTCCGTTTCTCTCTTTTGTATTGGATAGATTTTTCAATCCGGCGTTCATCGAGCGTTTGAGGTACGTTGTTCACGTACTCCGCCCAATTCATGCCATTACCCTCAGCAGAAACATCGTGAAATCGCTAGGCTCAAACTCGTCCCACCACACGTCCCCTTCGTGGGTGCCGAAAAAACTTTCGTTGCCAGGACTGCGTTGCCAGCCCCGTTCGTCGTAGTAAATCAGTGTTGGACTTGCTGCAAACTCGCCCCATTCGACTACATACCAACCGGGCTTAATGGGTTCCTCTCGCGTTGCGCTGATCTTCATTCTTCTCCCTTTCTTGTTTTTGCCGCCACTCTCTGAGTGCAAGATAAGCGGCGTTATACAAGTTGCCGGACTGCATTGCCCAAAATGCGTTAGATACATCGACCAACATTGCCAAAGCGTTTAATTCTTCTTCACCGACATTAAACTTTTCATCATTAAAAGTATCACGAATGTTGCACAGCGCAATTCCAGCGGCTCGGCACACTGCCATCACACCATCATTTTTTTTTGTATTTGATGCCAGCAATAATAAGTCTCTGGTATCTAGCATCACATCAAACTGACTAGGGCCAGCACTACCATTTCTGAACGATTGCAAAGCAATCAGAGTGGCAATTTCAGATTCGGGCATTGTGTATTGAGCAACCATTACCGGCATTACTGCCGGCCTGATTTTTCGATTGCTTCGCTTTCTCATGCCGGCCCCATAAACAAGACCGGCACGCATGCCATGCACACCAGAAAAACAACGGTGTCGCGATCAGATGCAAGAATCCACTTTTTTCCTAGTTTCAAAATGCTTCGAACCCAGCCTTTACGCTGGTGAATCACTGCGCGACGATCAACGTAATCACGCATCGGATAAAGCTCTACCGCACGACGGGCCAACTGTTGCTTTGTTTTCATGTTGCCTCCCTGTGTATGCTGCAAGTAAGCCCCCGAAGGGGCTGGTTTGTTACCAACCAAGCCGATTCATTTCTTCCTGCATCGTGTTATGCAGATCGTTCAGATTGCGTGCGAGCAATTCAAGATCCAATGCTTCGTAACTCATCATTTCTACTTTGTAATCAACATCACGAATAAAGCGCAAAACTTCGGTTTGCTCAGTAAGACTTTGATTCGCCTGAATGATAAACATCGGTTCAGATGCCATATTTGCCGCGTCACACTGCACATCAAATGCAGCATCTTTGGCTTGATACTGACCCCAATTATCAGAGTCATAAAGCTCATAAATAAACAAATCAATTTTTGCGATTGCTGATTTTGTCAATTTGACGTCGGACACAAAGAAACCTTCAGGGGTGGTGATCGGGGTGAAATCAAGTGTTTGCATGATGCAGATCCTTGGTTGGTGTTGCGTTGTTGATGTGTTGATATTACGCACAATGCGCGCATGATGCAAGTATTTTTAACAAAAGAATGTAAAAAAAGTTTTCGGGCAATAAAAAACCCGCTTTGTGAGCGGGCTTTCTATGAGGTTCTATGGGTTTCTATAGGTGTTGGCAGGCGCGAATCCAACGCGCTTAACGAGTAATTCAGGCGTCCCATTTTCCTCGTGACTGTCGTTTGCCACCAACAAAAAAGCAAACCGGAAAAACCGAGTTTTCATCCCCATGAAAGTTTAAGGATTCCCGATTTGCTTATTTGTTGGCGCAGGCAATAATTTGCCTTTGGGCATCTTCATTGCCTTTTGCCACTATAACAAAATCGCCAATACTTTCAAGGTACGCATGCCAGTCTTTTTGATCTGGCGAGACTGTTCCGCCTTTGGTGCGTTTCATCTCCACCCAGATGCGCCACGCTGGAATGTAAAGGTCTGGCACGCCTTTGGATACACCTTCGGCCTTGAGCCTCCCCGCCACGCTTGGCGACCTAGCCCCGCCATTTGGGATGGCAAAGATCCGCACGCCCTTGTACGTCTGCCGGAACCAGCGTACAAGCTCGCGCTGCTCCTCATGCTCGGTTGGGAGGCGGTCGTCGGTCATTGCTGATCCTTCCATAGCGCCCTTACGCGCTCCCATTCTTTCCGGTCGCAGCCCCATCCGAGCGGTTTGTGGCTTTCCTCGGCGGCGCGTGCCTGATCGTCGCTGGCAAATTCTGCTTCCAGGTCGCGCTTGATCACTGCCCGAGTGTTCTCTGAAAGCATAGGCCAGATGTTGACCAGCCAGTCCGCGCAGACGCCAACGACATAGGTCGAGCGCCCACAACAATACCGAAACGCTGCGATGACCATTAGGTCATCCCATCCCCAGCCCTGCTCTCGGGTGAGTTCTGGCTTTATGCGCTTTCTCACGCTCCCTCCGCAGATTCGTAAGTCATGGCAAAGATGTCAGGCTTGCACGGGTAATGCTCGCCCTTCACGCCTGTAATGATCCAATCGCCGGGAGTGACGATGTGGCCTCCTTCCAGCGTTTCGACCCAAAAGATAGGCATACCACTCAGAGTGGATTCAACAACGGCGGGATGATCGCCAATCTTCCAAAACTGAGTGGCCTCAATGACTACAGGCTTTTTGCTGAATTTCACGCCACCTCCTTCACAAACGTCCCATCCGGCATCAGCGTGCCCTTGCGGTCCTTGATCTGGTCATATTCGCCCCTAAGCACTTTTTCGATTTCCTCAATCTTTAGCTTGAGATCGACATTTTCCCACATCATTTTTCTGTAGTTATCCCATTGCTTTTCCGATCTATCGCGCTCGGCATCTAGCAATCGTTGCAGCCGCTCCATCTGTAACCGCTCTTTTTTCGTCATTGCCATGATCTAGTTAGCACCCGGTAAAATTTGCCGTCTTGTTTGTAAGTGATGGTAGCCGGTGCAGCGCCCTTGTTCATGGCATCGGCTATGCCATCAAGAGAAGTATCTTCAGCCGTTGGCGCGTTGCTACTTTGTTTTGCCACCCATAATGATTCTAGCGCCTTCTGGCCAGCATATCCAGTGTGATTGATCGGCAGATACTCGGTGATTGGTTTATCGCTCAAAGCGCCGTAGTACGTCACGGCGAGCATTTCCTTGCCCGATGCCTTGCTTATATGCTTACGCCAACTCCACTCTGTGACATCCATCTCCTGAGCCTCGATGCCCATAATGTCATCGGTGTGCAATTCAAACCGCTTAGGCTCTGGTGCTGGGAACTCAGCGCCGCACGCCGGGCACTGACGAGCGGAGATCGGGCAAAGCTCGTTGCATGTATCGCATACCTTGACTGGTGCCTCGCCTTCGCCAGATCCCGCTTTCTTTGGTGGCTGCACTGCCGTAATTGGGCCATGAGTCTCAACCACGCCAGCGAAGTCGAGCACTAGGCAGTGATCGGTATGGCTCTTTGGCCTCATGCCACGCCCCGCCATTTGCACGTAGAGACTCGGGGACATGGTGGGGCGAAGCATGGCAATCAGATCAATGTCTGGATAGTCAAAGCCGGTCGTCAAAACATTGGCATTGGTCAGCGCTCGGAGTTTGCCAGCTTTAAAGTCCGAAAGAATTGCGGCCCTTTCAGCCTTGGGCGTGTCGCCAGTCACACAAGCGGCAGCAATGCCGTACTCTTGCAAGACCTCGGCCACGTGATGAGCATGGGCCACGCCAGTGCAGAAAAACAGCCATGCCTTGCGATCTTCTGCTCTGGCGATCACCTCGCGCACCACGGCGTGATTCTGGTCGTCGGTATCAACGGCGCGTTGTAAATCGGCCTCGATGTACTCACCGCCGCGTTTTTTTACCTTTGACACATCAAGCCGCGCGCCTGTTACTTTGCTTCGCAGTTTTGACAGGTAGCCACGGAAAACAAGCTCCTCAATGCTCACAGGCTCGATAAGGTCGGCAAAGATGGCCGGTGCGTCGGTGATGAGGCCATGCCCGAGGCGGTAAGGCGTAGCGGTAAGCCCTACCACACGCAACGCCGGATTGATGGATTGCAGCTCGGCCAGAAAGGTGCGGTATCCACCCTCATCCTTGTGGCTCACCAAGTGGCATTCGTCAATCAACACCAAGTCAATATGACCAACTTCCTGCGCTTTGGTGCGTATTGATTGAATGCCGGCAAACGTGATCGGTTCGCCCAAGTCTTTACGCCCAATGCTGGCCGAGTAAATCCCCATCGGGACACCCGGCCAGTGCTGGCGCATCTTATCGGCGTTTTGCTCGATCAGCTCCTTAACGTGTGTGAGCATCATTACCCGCGTATCAGGCCAGCTTTGCAAAGCATCTTTGCACAGTGCCGCGACAATGTGGCTCTTGCCTGAGCCGGTTGGCAGCACTAAGCAAGGGTTTCCTTTATTTCCTGCGGCGAACCAGGCATACAGTTGGTCAATGGTGCGTTGTTGGTAGTCACGGAGCATGATTTATTGCCCAACAGACTCATTTGTAGGAAAAATATTCCAAGCATTTCGACGCTTTTTCATAAGGTCTTGATACTTTAAATATGCACTTGTTTTTGTTGGGCTAAATCCCAAATATTTGCACCAATAATCATTTTTTAACAATGTTTTGCAAATGCGACGCCAACTAGGGGCTTTGCCCGCGTTTTCTATTTTTAAATCAGATTCTTCTGGAATTCCTTCTGGGTACCCCCTAGCTTTCCACCATTTTAAATACACAGCTATTTTGTTTTTGTAATGCTCCCTAGATTTTGGAGGGGTGCTTTCTAGCAAACTAATAGCAAAGGATTTCCAAGTGTGGCCATTTGGAAGTTTTATAGAATGATTTCCCATTATGTTTCCACGTTCATTTGCGTACATTTTTCCAGTGTTTGCTCCATTTACCCTAAGAACAAGCTTTGACCAAGTGAGTGGTTCAATGACTTGATAAAGCCAAAGACCTTTGCGGGATTCATCTCCAAATGGTTCGCAAATTCTCATTTGATGAATTGTCATTCCAGCTTGGTGCATCCTGTCGTACAACTTGTTATAAGGCTCTCCAGTTTTGGCGTGATACGTCCAAATATCTTCTGTGCGCCAATCGTAAATTGGATAGACATTCCACACGTTTTCCACAACATTGGTTGTGTAATGCTTACCGTCATACATTGGCTTGTCTCTGGCAATAGTGCGAAACCGATTTAAACTTTCTTGAGCGCGAATTCCGACAAATGCCGCGCACTTTTCACCTTGTGCATACCATTGACCAAAAGTTGGGACAAATTCTTCAAACATAATTCCGTCATACCAAAACGGAAAAAATTCCTTGTCTGTAATGCTTATTACATCAGGCTCTCGTATCCACAAGTTTTTTTTGTTTTCATCCCACGCAGTCCATTCTGGCTCGTGAGTTGAACATGCGTTCCATGTTTTAACCGGAATAGCAACCCAATATGGCTCTATACAATTGTCGTACTTTGTATAAATCAGTTTTGCAAAATCAATTGTTTGCATGAATTGCGCTTCCCAATCAAGAAAGAACAATCCAATTTTTCTTCCACGACGTTGTGCCTCTTTACAAACCAAATGAACCATTACGCCTGAATCTTTACCCGCAGAAAACGAACAGTAAATCCGATCAAAGTTATCAAACGTCCATCTAATTCGTTCTTCTGCCGCCGTCAAAACATTAATACCGAGTCCACGTTTAGGCATTTTTATTTCTCCAAAAATCAATTGCTTGTTGGGCTTTTTCATTTGCTTTTTGTTGCTGTTCAACGGTCAGCTTTCCCCATGCAAGTCTGACTATTTCTTCTGGACAGTTAAATGCCATTGCGCAAGCAGCGTGTCCTACCCATGATCGTTTATCGCCAGGCTTTGAAAGATGATGCCTGCAAGACACAGACCATAAATTAACCACTTTCATCATCCATTCGCCGTAAAGCTCATGATTTCCTGTGAATTTGATTGCTTCATTTAATAGCTGTTTTTTGTTTTCTGTGCTTCCCCACATGTTTGCCGAAACTTCTTCCCATTCCCAGTAAGGAACCCAGACTTCAAAAAGATCGATGTTTTTTGATGTAATTTTTGGAATGAACATCTCAATCTTCTAAAATTTGTTTGCCTTCAGTTTCTTCGAAAGTATCGGCTTCCCAAGCTTCAGAAAACTCTTTGTCTGAAAACAAAGCAGCCAATCCTGTAACTTGTTGAAGCCTTAAAACTTCATCAGTATCCATTCCAAGCTCAATTGCAATTTTGCTATCGCTCCAAAACCTGCGTTTAAGCTCAATTACAATGTCTGCCATTGATTCAACTTTGTGTTCTCCTCTGGCACGATTGTGGCGAATCGTTGCAGCCATCCGGTCGTTTTTATCTTGTCGGTTGCTGTTTATTGATACAACCGGAAGATATCCATGCACTCTTGAATTAACAATTTGCGATTCTTTTCCGACACGATGTCTGTGAAAACCATCAACAACTTCACATTCAATTCCGTTTTGCCAAGTAACAATTGGTTGTGTATAGCCATCTTCAGAAATTGAATGCTCAAGCAATTTCATTTCTGGTGGAGCAACGCTGTTTGGGTTGTAATCATTTGCAATAACACATGTGTTTTTTACCCATACAACTAAATCTACTGGCTCTGTGTTAAATGGACTTTTTTCATGAAGGCATTTGCGAAGTTCATTTATGGCGGTAATTTTGTCGTCAATAGAAAGAGAATCAATTCGACAAAATAAAGCTTTGCATTCATCAATAAACGACATGTCTGAAAACAAACTAACTTGTTGATTAATTTTCATTAAATAATCCTTCCCCCAATTTCCCTAATTTCCTGCACAAACTTGTCAGGATTTGCACACATTGACGGGTTCGCCAGAATTTCCTTGCTGGTGAATGTGGTTTCGTTCGGCTCGCCGTTTGCCACGTCCTTACCGTTAATCACATAAACCGCAGTCATGGCGTCCGGGCCTTCCTTGATCTGCCACGGCACAAGGTGCGGGTGTAAGACATGGCCTTCGCAACCTTGCCGCTGCCAATCAACAGGAACCGTTTCTCCATCATGTCTGGCGCAGGTGAATGTGCTGTCAGGCGTGGCGGTAGAGTGCGCGCAGGTGCGGCAATTCACTTCTTTGGTAGTCTTTGTTTTGTGGCAAAACTCATGTGCCGGGCAAAACTTGCACTGATACCAGCTAGGGTAGGCGCTCAACGGCTCGGGCATACGATCGGACAAAGCAATTCGCTTGCCTCGTTCAACCAGCCAATTGGCGACGGTTGCATTAAAGCTAATCTGCTCCGTCCAGATGCGATCGTCGTCTTTGCAGATGGCAACATATAAAGCTCGGTCAATATTCATGCCCAACATATAAACCTGCATTTGGGCATAGTGCATAGGTTTAGATTTTTCCACCCCGTTATCTTCTATGTGATCAAAAGACTTTTTTGAATGCGTTTTAAATTCAACCACATGGCGCATTCCATCGCCGTTTGGCACGCCACATTCGGCCACGCCATCAATAGATCCAGACACATGACAGCCAAAATTAACGCGGCTCTGTGACTTGCCTGTGTTTTGAACATCAATGCCAATAGATCTCATGTCGCTTACCAGCGTGGCCACCTTGAGGAGGCA
>Ga0209287_10000255_pt1 | contig 35502 bp, 29 predicted proteins | sample PPLLak3cmMay2015_2_FD_187255 | JGI IMG/M metagenome (GOLD analysis project Ga0209287, IMG submission 187255) | Freshwater sediment microbial communities from Prairie Pothole Lake near Jamestown, North Dakota, USA - PPLs Lake P8 Core (1) Depth... | ecosystem: Environmental > Aquatic > Freshwater... | reverse complement strand
AATATTTCTTTTTACACGTAAGAGCAGTGGCGATAAGCCTCAGAAATTAATAAGAAATAAGATTTATATTATTTGCGGTATCATTATACTTGCATGTTTTCTAGGCTTGATAATTTGCATGCTAACACTTTCTCAAGAGCAGAAATTTAATACAAAAATAATTTTAATACTTGAAGCAATTGCCTTATGGGCATTTGGTGTTTCGTGGCTAGTGAAAGGCGAAACAATTTTTACTGATAAATAAATGGATTGATTGGTAATATCTTTAAAAAGGTTGTCGAGTAAAACGAAATGGTTTTTCTTAAAATCCGTGAACAAAGCGAATCGATCTCATGAGCGAAGCGAATAATCTGTGGTTTTTTTGTAAAGTTAAAATTATTAATATTATCACTGATTAGTTACAAATCAACCTATCTAAAAGATATTCGTATAATAGCAATATCTTTATACACATATGATTAAAAGGGGCAAAACTCAAAATATTATCTTTCTCTATTTACTGCTGATATTGCTATTTTTTGCAATCATCACCTACGTTGCGTATTATTTAAATGGCAAAAGTCGGGATGTTTTTATCCTATCGAACCTGAATCAGGTTGAGAAAAGCGTTAATATTGCCATTAAATCGGAATCGAACCGGATACACCAGGTTGTATTCGACTACTCGTTTTGGGATGAGATGATCGAGTACATCAAGAGCAGGGACGATGTGTGGTCGAGAAACAATATCGATCCGATAATATCAACCTTTAGCGTATCATCGGTTTGTGTATTCGATACGTTACGAAGCTATGTTTACTGCGCAACCAATGATGAATCGAGGCTTCTTAACAAATATGCGATTAGCGAAAAAATTTTCGACTCCTTAACCGTATCCCGGTTCATTCGGTTTTACGATCAAACCCCAATAGGGGTTGTTGAGTTTTTTGGAGCAACCATACATACCTCCATTGATCCTCAAAGAAAAACAACCCCTCAAGGTTATATCTTTATCGGTAGAATTATTGATAATAGCTACCTTAAAATAATTTCGGAGGTTACGGGTACTTCAATTAGTTTATTGAATGATACCGTTAACCCAAATCACAATGAGTATCGAATTGAAATAAACAAACCCATTAAACTGTTTAATAGTCAGTCGTATAAGTACCTTCATTTTGAAAAGGGGTTACCCTTTATAGAGCAGTATAATAAGTTTTCAGACCAGTTCATGGGGCTTTTCTTCTTGACAGCTGTTTGCTTTATAGTAACCTTTCTTTTCGTTACCTCTCGGTGGATAAACAAGCCTCTTGGAATTGTTGAGGAGGTGTTAGAAACGGAAGATGTTCGAAAGGCAAAAAGCCTTAACCGGTTTGGGAGAGAGTTTGTAAAGATTGGGCATTTAATTTCGCTTTACATATCGCAAAAGAAATCGCTTGAAGTTTTAAAGAACAGAGCAGAGGAATCCGATAGGTTAAAGTCGGCGTTCATGGCTAATATGTCGCACGAAATAAGAACACCTTTAAATGGAATTTTAGGTTTTTCGGAGCTTTTATGCAAAACAAATCCATCGAAAGAAACGGCGGAGAGCTATCGAAAGTTAATCCAGAAAAGTTCCGATAACCTAATGCAATTGATTGGCGATATTCTCGATTACTCAAGAATTGAGGCGGGTCAGCTATTGTTAAGCAATGAGCGGTTTAGCACTGAAGCACTTTTTACAGAATTGGTTAATCATTATGAGAGTAAGCAGGAAAGCCTTATGCAAAAAGGGATTCAGCTCATTTTTAAAAGGTCGGGGGGTACGTTTATTCTAAATTCCGATAAGCAGCGGATAAAGCAGATTATCAATAACCTGATTGGCAATGCCATTAAGTTTACCGAGAAGGGTTTTATAGAGTTCGATTACTATCCCGATAAAGGGAAAGTTGTTTTTTATGTCAAGGATACAGGTATTGGTATTCTAATAAACAGCAGGAGATAATATTTGAAAGGTTTTGGCAGGCAGCTCAACCCAAATCAAAAATTTATGGGGGAACGGGAATAGGATTAGCATTAAGTAAGGGTCTAGTAACACTTTTAGGGGGGAATATATGGGTCGAATCCCAAGTTGGGGTTGGCTCAACATTTTTTGTTGAAATCCCTATTCAGTAAAAGGAGAGTTTAATATATGAAAAAAGCGGCATCAATCAGTGCCGCTTTTTTAGGACTAATCAAGATACTATAGTGCAGACAATCTTAGCAATTCAACTATCATTTTTAATGCTTTCTCCATATCTTCAACATAGATATGCTCATCGAGCGAATGCTCGTTTCTAGCGCCAATGCCAACAACAGCCATTTCTATTCCCATATTATTGTAGATTGAGGCATCGGTAAATCCAGTCATAAATGTTGCTTTTGCATCTATACCAACTGTTTTAAGCGCTTTCTTTGACAAATCCACAGTGAAAGAACTTTCGGGAATATCAACCGCTTTGCATAAGTTATTCATCACGATATCCACTTTTGCTCCAGCCGCTTCAACCTCATGGATTATTATTGCTTTCATTTCATTGGCAAGATTTTCAGCTTTTGAGTGAGTTAGGCTTCGGCACTCGGCTTTAAATATCACTTTATCGGGAACACCATTACGTACAATTCCCCCTTCGATAATTCCAACGTTAGCGGTTGTTTCATGGTCAATTCGTCCAAGTTTTAGCGCTGTAATTGCCTTTGATGCTGCAAAAATAGCATTAATCCCCTTTTCGGGCTCCATGCCTGCATGGGCGGCCTTTCCCTTAACCGTAACATCAAATGTAAAGTATGATGGACCTCCGATTATTATTGTATCAAGCGTGTCGTTATCTAGTAAAAATCCTCGTTTGGCAGTAAGTTTAGTATAATCAAGATTTTTAACACCAAACAGACCAATTTCTTCCTCACGCGAGATAGCAATCTCAACGGGTGGGCGAACCTCTGCGATTCTTAACGCTTCTAGCATCTCTGCAATACCCGCTTTATCATCGGCACCAAGAATTGTATCGCCGGCTGATCTGATTACCCCATTTTCAAGTTTTGGTTTTATTCCAACGCCAGGCTTTACAGTATCTGCATGGCACGATAGCAAAACTGGCTCTTTGCCATCGCATCCTTTGGCAGGCAGTTTTGCTATTAAATTCCCATAGCTATCCTGTAATGTTACTGCGCCTAATTTCTGAAATTCCTTTTCAAGATAATTTATGAAATTTGCCTCATGGCTCGATTCGCTATCAATTTGAACCATCTCCATAAATTGTTTAATCATTCTATCTGACATATTTATCAATCTTTAAGGTTACTACTAGTTTATATTTATTTGGATTTTTTAATGTTCATCTTATTATGCCGAATTCCTTGCCGCATTGATAATTCCAAATGAGCATTGAACCACCATCTCTGCGCATTGATTTGCCTTATCATTATCATCCTTAGCAAGTGCTTCATTGAAATTAGTGAGCGCATACTGCTGAATAACAATCAGCGGTTTGATGATATTTTCCCTCAATCTTACTGAAAGTAAGTCTTTCGGATTCTTCTCCATCAGCATTTTTGAACCAGATGATTTCAGCAGGAATTCGATGGATTTTATATACTCATCGAAAATTAGCTGCCAAATGGCCTTGAACTGTTCATCATTTCTGATAAAAGATGTTATCTCAAAGTTGGTTTTCTCCAAAACCATTTGGCTATTCTCAACAAGCGTTCTAAAAAATCGGCTCTTGGAGTATAAATCCTCAACATTCTCCTTTCCATATTTCTCAAATACATTGTCCAAAGCAAAGCCAAAGCCATAGAATCCAGGGATATTCTGCTTATTCTGACTCCACGAACCAACGAACGGAATTGCCCTTAAATTATTGAGATGGAGAGTTCCTCCCTGATTCCTCTTATCGGGACGACTGCCAATATTCGTCTTTCCAAAGAAGTTCAGCGGGGAGTATTTTTGCATGTAGGGGATAAAATCGGCTCGTTTTTTTAGTTCAACGTAGTAATCCTTGCTTTTTTCCATCAGCTCATCCATTATCTGAAGATGAAGTTCAGGGAATTCGGCATGATAAACGGAGTTTAGCTTATTCTTGATGGCCGCGCTAATGAGCTGTTCCATATTATACTGCGCTGATATATGTGTGCCATAGTTAGAGCTAATGGTTTGCCCTTGAATGGTCAGCTGTATCTCTTTATTGGCCACATTACGTGCTTGTGCAGCGTAGTATTGATGAGTTTTTCCACCTCCACGAGCAGCAGGTCCACCTCTGCCATCGAAAAAGATAACTTGAATACCAAACTTCTCTGAAATTTTACTCAGTTTCTCCTTTGCTCGATAAATCGACCAGTTGGCTGCAAAATAACCACCATCCTTGGTGCCATCGGAAAATCCGAGCATAATGGTTTGCCTATTGCCTCTGAGTTTAAGGTGATTTTTATAGAGAGGATTTTGGTACAGCGTTTCAACTATTGCGTTGCAATTCTCCAAATCGGTAATGGTTTCGAATAATGGAATCAAATCCACGGTTAACTTATCGTTTTGCCAACCACAGCATTCAAATAGTTTGTAAAGCATGATAATATCTGATGCTCGACCACAGTTCGAAATGATAAACCGATTACAACCCTTTTCGCCATTGGTTTGCTGAGTCTTTCTTATCCCAGCAATGGTTGAGCAGGTATCGGTGTGAATTTCAGAATCGCTAGATATAATTGGGTTTAAGGTGGGATTCGCTGAAATCCAGTTGATGCGTTCATCATCAGAGTTAAAACTACTATCGATGTATTTACCTTGGGTAACTTTCGAGAAAACATCTCTTAATACCCTTGAATCCTGTCTGATATCAATGGATGCAAAGTGAGAACCAAATATTTTGATGGTGTGGATTAGATTTTGAACCTCATCGCAATATAAACCTTGATACTTTGTATCGATTAACGTTTTTATATTCTGAAGATTGGCAATTAGATCTGCAGAATTCAGGATGCATGAATCGTTTAGGCACTTACCAAGATATTGTTCTACCTTCACTAGCTCATCGAATGCATTATCGAAGGTAATATGGCGTTTTATCCGACGAACCTCCTGATAGTACTTACGAATAATCGATTTTCGGAGGAGTTCCGCAACCTTTTCGGTTACCTCCGAGGTAACATTGGGATTACCATCCCTATCGCCACCAGGCCAAAAACCAAGTTCTATAAGATTTTCGTTTAATAATCCATCGGAGGGGAGTACAGAAAAAACCTTGGTATGTATTGACTGGATTGCCTTGAAGAAGATGTTCTCAAGATACCAAATCAAACTATTGGCCTCATCAACGGGCGATGGCTTTTTATCTTTATAAAAAGCGGTGAATGCAAGCTGTTGAAGTAGTTTGCTTATCGTTTCGATATCGTTGTTTCGGATTGATTCCTCTAAATCAGTGATAATTGCTAGGATTGTTCCAGGGTAAAATTGGGTTGGATGTGCAGTTAGAACCAAACGAATTTTCAGGTCGGCAATTGTATTAACCAGCTCCTTTTCAGAAACTTTATTTAGATAATCCTTTAGAACGTAAAGTATAGAATTTGAACTGCTTAAATCGTTTATCTTATCGAATGCCGAATCCTCTACAGCATCGAAAATAACCACTTGTCGCTCGGTTATTCTGATGAAATCGTTCAATAGCTCAATCAACCGAGAATCATTGACGGAATAGTTCAGCTTACTGCAGAACTCCTTTATTATTGCCTGAGGAGATAGTGATTTCTTTAGCCCATCGTCAACCGTTTGGGAGAATAGCCGTAATAAATTTCCTGAGGTTCGATTTATAGGTAAACCTAAAAAGATGCTGTTGTAGATTTCAAACTTTTGGCTAACAGACTTCTCGAAATTCTCGATTTGGTATTTTGTGTTCATGGCAAGATTTAAGGTTAGGGTATAAGCATCTTTTGCCATGGCGCAAATTAGTAAAAATACTAATCGGCGGATGTTATTATTGAACCAAATAAAACAATTGTTTGAAAAATGTTATTTCAAGTCCTTAAGTATCCTTAACGCCTCATCAACGTGCTGTGTTGCCTGCATTTGTGAATCGAAAAGGTAGATTACCTTACCCGATTTATCTATGATATATGTAACCCGACCAGGCAGCAATCCAAAGAAATTGGTTGGCACCCCAAACAGTTTTCGAATCTTATTCCCCTCATCGCTTAAAAGGGTGTAGGTTAGCCTATACTTTTCAGCAAATGCTTTATGGCTCTCAACCGATTGACCACTAATACCAATTATCATTGCATCTACCTCAGTAAAAACCTCAAATTGATCGCGAAAGTAGCAGGCCTCCTTGGTACAACCAGGGCTATCATCTTTTGGGTAGAAGTAAATGACAAGGTTCTTTTTCCCAAGAACTGAGCGAATATCAAAAAGGGTTCCGTTTTGGTCATTTAATGTGAAGGCAGGTATACTGCTTCCTATTTCAATTTTTTTCATATCGGTGTTTTTAGTTGTTTGTGAATTGCTGCTAAATGAAAAGTAAAGAATAAAGAGAATGAGGTAAACTGTGAGATAGAAACGATAAAAGTTTCGAAATTTGATATAGTTTTTGTTTTCGGGAAAGATATTACCAAATAACGCTCTAAGTTCTTTCCAGAATATAGGTTTGATGTTAATTATCCAGCTATCGGTTTGGTAAACCAATTTGCGGAATTTGCTACGGTAGTAGGTAAGGGGTAAACCCCAAATTAGGAAGAGAATTAGCCAGATGTTTTTTTGAATTATCATTTAAATATATTTTAAAAATTAACATAGAGTTCACGGAGTTGTGCACAGAGTTACACAGAGAAAAACCATAACACTTTATTTCTTTGGAAACCAAGGAATAAAGGCACTAGTTTTTTCGATGTATTCTCGGTATTGTGGTTTGGTGTCTTTTAATGATTTTTCGAGTAGGGCAACTCCTGATACTTTAATGATTAATGCTGTCATCAGGATTGAGCCGATTACAGGAATGTAACTTCCTGCCGCAAGGCAGATAAATCCATAACCCCACCAAACAGCTGAATCTCCGAAATAGTTGGGGTGGCGGGTATATCGCCAGAAACCATTATTTAAAACTTTCCCTTTGTTGTCGGGTTTTGACTTGAACTTTGCAAGCTGAAAATCGCCACCTGCCTCAAATGAAAGTCCGATTATCCACAGTGCGACTCCAATAAAATCAAGAATACCCAAGCTGCTATTTTGAGAGTAGTACATAGCACCTAAAAGAGGTGCTGAGATTAGCCACATCAATACTCCCTGAAGTAGAAATGTTTGGAAGAAGCTAATCCACCAATACCTATGCTCTCCATAATTCTTGCGGAATTGGGCATACCGAAAGTCTTCCCCTTTTCCAATATTTCGCCACGCGAGGTATATTGATAACCGTAAACCCCAAATTGCAACAAGAGTCAAAAGCAATACTTTACGCGTTTGATAGCCATCAGTAAAAATGAAATAAACTGCTGCTGCAACTACAAATCCAAAGCCCCAGAAAAGGTCAACTATGCTAACGTTTTTAATAAAAACGCTTACAATCCATAGTGTAGACATCAACACCATGATGGAAAGCAATGCGATTAAATATATCTCGATAAATGTCATAGAATTACTATTATTCAAACATAAATGCAACGGATGCAGCGCCAATCCCAGCATTTGCACCAATTACAGGTGAAATATTTACAACAGAGGTAGGTTCTTTGCCAGTCAAAAGTTTCATTTTATCGGTGTACCATTGTGCACCCTCATGGTTATTGGCATGGAGAATAATATAGTTCCAAATACTTTTCTCTTTGCTAATATCTTTGATATGCTCCATCACCTTCTCCATGTTTGATTTTTGGCTATAGGTTTTGCCGAATACTAGTGATTTTCCATTCTCGTCCATGGAAACAATAGGGTTAACATTGAGCAATTTTGCGATTAATCCCTTAAAATGCGATACTCTTCCCCCTTTAACCATGTATTTTAAGGTTTTTACGCTTACATATATTCGTGAATCAGCCACCCACTTTTCGGTCATTTCAACAATCCTATCGTGCGATTGCCCTTGGTCAATGGCTTGGGCAATACGAAGTGTAATTAATCCTAAAGCACCTGAAAGGTTTTTGGAGTTAATTACTGAGATAGGTTTATTAAACTCCTTGCTAATTGCCTGAGCAGCCTTTTGGCTACTATGGAAAGTACCGCTAAACTTATCGGTCAGATGAACCGCTATAATTGAATCGTAGTGCGATGCAAGGTGTGAGTATAAATTGATAAATGCTTTTTCGTTGACCTGTGCGGTCTTCGGAAATTCATTGCTTGAATCAAGCAGTTTGTAAAAATGTTCGGGATGAATGGTAACCTTATCGAGGTAATGATTGTCGCCAAAGTTAATGTTGATAGGCAGCATGTTTATCTGATATTGGTCAATCAGTTCGGTCGATAAATCGCAGGTTGAATCGGTTACCAGAGCGATTTTCCATTTACGGTTATAAACCGCTTCGCTCTGCCGAACCATATCGTCAGCCTTTTGAAAGGTAATGGTTCCATAATCCTTCAGATGATAGAACAAATCAGCAGGAGAATCGGTATGGATATGTATTCTCTTCGTTTTATCAGACCCTGCCACAACCAACGAATCTCCAAACGATTTAAGCACCTCATTTAGCGAATGAGAATCGATGTTTATATTTTTAAGAATAGCCTCGGTGCAGAATCGATGCGTAATCTCTTCTGAAACATGGTCGTCGATACCGGAAAATAGAACAATCTCTGTTTTAGATTTTAGAAGATGTCTCAGGTCGCTAGTAATTATGAATTCGATAATTCCCTCTATGAAAAGAACAAAGCCTTTTGCCCCAGCATCAACAACATTATTCTTTGCTAGTACAGCAAGTTTTGCCTTGGTTTCGAATAACGATTTTTCGAGTACAGCCTTTGATTTTATTAGTAATTGGTTGAAATCGGGTGTAATTTTTCGGTTATCGTATATATAATCGGCCCAATCCTTAATAACGGTTAGCATTGTGCCCTCTACAGGATTTGCAACGGCTTCGTAAACGTAACGAACCGAATTTTTAATGCTTTCGGCAAACTGATTTATGGTGATTGTTCCATGATTACCCGTTTCGTTGCTTAATCCGTACATAAACTGAGCGAAAATAATCCCTGAGTTTCCACGGGCATTGACAAGTGTAGCCTCAGCAATTAAATCGGCTGTTACTTTATACGATTTATTTGGATGAATTGAATCAATAACTGCACGTATTGTAGATGCAAGGTTTGTTCCTGTATCGCCATCGTTTACAGGGAATACATTAATTTTATTCAGCTCAATCTGATTCTCAAGAATTTTCTTTGCACCTGCAATAAAGGTGTAATATAATCTACGTCCATCAATTTCTATTACCGCATTGTTTTTCATAAATCGAGATATCTTAAAGGCAATTCGTTAATTTTTTCCTAGCCAGAACACCTTCCAATCGTTGTTTGATTTGAAAAGGGCGATTGCGGCATAAAGGCAGGTTGCAAAATTTCCTAGAACCATAAATATTACTACCCAAATAACAGCAATATACTTTTTTTGTTCACGAAACAGCACCCAACCGCTAAACAAAAAGAACCCGATATAAACATCAATAAGGCTTACTTTGCCCCAAGCAATGGATATCAGAACGCTTCCTTCTTTAAAGAAATCGCCATAAATAAATCCGTACACTAAAGTAAAGAACATGATAATTGTTCCTGATATTGCGAAAACTTTTGCTGTTTTCATAGAAATGAATTTTTGAAAAACTCAAGGTAAGCCTTTATTGATTTGACTCAAAATATTTTGGGCTTAAAATGATAAAACCAGATTTTTCTAATACTTAGTATTACTACTCTTTCATACCAAGTTCTATTGCTCGCCAAATGGGCTACAGATACTTTTGATGCTCTAAATCTTAAAACTAAACCTTGTATGAATAGATTTTTCAAAACTATTGCGGGAGTTGCTCTTTTTGCATCAATTGCAGTAAATGGTTTTTCTCAGGATGAATCGCCAGTTCAGCTTGGGGCTGATGTTATGAGCCCTAGGCAGCGGCAAGGAGGCTCTTGATTTCATCAAATGCAACCAACCCGATATTCTAATTACCGACCTCTCGATGCCCAACATGTCGGGGATTGAGTTGACCGAGAAGTTAATAAAGCTCTATCCTGATATTAAGGTACTTATTCTTTCGATGTTCAATAACGAGGAGTACATCGTTAGTGCCATTCAGGCCGGTGCTAAAGGTTATTTACCAAAACAAGATTCTACCACTGAGATTTTACTTGAGGCCATAAGAACCATTTCAAATGGCGATGAATTTTACAGCGCCTCGATTTCGAAAATTGTATTAAAGAGTTTTATCAATAATGTTAAGAACACAAGTGTTGGTGATGTTGCCAAAAAGCATCAGCTAACTTCCCGCGAAAAGGAGATATTGAAGTTATACGTTGAGGGTTGCACCAATAACGAAATTGCCGAAAAACTCAATCTTAGCGTTTTTACCATAAAAACGCTCAAGAACAATATCATGCAGAAGTACAATTTCAAAAGTACAGTAGAGATGATAAAGTTTGCTTTGCGTAATAATATTGTGGAGTGGTAGGTTGAGTATTAGTTTAAAATTTCCGTTATCAGATCGTTAACAAAGCCTAAGTCGGATTCTGATAGTATATTATTGAAGAGAAAAACCATAGCCGTATTTTTACTTTTGCTTATAATGATAAAACTCGTAAAACCACCCGTTCCTCCATCATGTAGGATTATCTCAATGTCGTTGTTGGTTTGATATATCCATCCTAAGCCCATTTTTATACTACTACTCTGGTAGGAAATATTCAGGCAGTCCTCAATTTGGTTTTTTAATATCGATGATTGAGAATTAAGTATATTTTTACCGTACTCAACCATATCCTTGGCGTTGGATACAATTGCCCCAGCAGCCTTATAGGCATTCATATTGTCCCAGTTGTGAGCCTCAAAACCGTAGGTGTTATAGCCTACTGCTATATTCTGCTTGTCGTTATCATTAAGTGTAATTTTTGTGCTATTCAATTCAAGTGGGGTGCAGATTTTTTCTAATAGTAGTTGTTCGAAGCTCTTATGATTCTTTCTTTCAAGGATAAGTCCAGCTAATCCTGCGCCTAGATTTGAATACTCCCAGATTTCACCTGGTTCTTTTTGTAAGGTGAATGTTTTAAGGTAGTTGTAAACCTTGGTGCTATCGTAGTGTTTATAGGGGTTATTGATGTCCATCCCCGATTCAAAATCGCTTGGAAGGCGAGGCAACCCCGAGGTGTGGTTTAGCAAATGCTTAATTCGTATGGGATGATCGTTGTATTCTAGCAGGGGGATGGATGAAGGGAGGTAGTCGTTTATTGGATCTTCTATGGAGAGTCCTTGTGATTGCAAATAGTCAACCATTAATAATGCGGTGAATGTTTTAGTAATTGACCCAATCTCGAAGAGGGTTTCGCTATCGGGGATTGAATTGATTCCCTTTTTCTTGCTTCCATACCCATAGTAAAAGGTTTGATTATTCTTATAAATTCCAACGCTTACGCCTGCGGTTGAATATTTCATAGCATAAGGGGCAATAATTTCATTTATCTTTAAATCAAAGTCAGTGATTAACGGATTGTTGGTTTTTAGCGCTTGAGTTGTTTCCGATTCATCCTTGAGGCACGAGGTTGTCGTAAATAGCAATAATGTAATTGCCAAATATAAAATAGTTCTCATTTGGATATTTTTAGTGACCTGAGTTATTTACCAAAATTTATGCCAGTAATTAAATATCCTTCGTTAGAATCAATTTACTTAACATTGTTGCTTATTAACTAACGTCCGTTCGATGCAAGAAAAAATTTAAGTGCTATGTTATCAGTATTTTACTTTGAGGGGAGAAATGGAATAATGGAAGAAAAAAGTTAGAAGAAACCCCATTATTGACTTCATCGTCCGGCAACTGCCGGATCGCTCCAGTTCCACTATTCCCTGCCTACCGGCAGGCAGGCATCATTCCAATACCATATGATAAACTTGTAACAAATTACAATTTAGAGTATTACTATCATTTCTTAAATCGAACTCACATTAACTAAGTTTAATCTAAGTTTTAACATATTGGTTTAAGCTATATCAATAACAAAAAGTTTAATACAATTGGATAGAAACTTGCCATAATGATGTTGATTGATATTGAGAAGCACAACTTGTTCCGATGAAATTGGGAGAGAGCACAGGGGTTTGCTAATTTTACATAAGTGCAAAATTAGCGATAAGTTTTACTGTAAACGCCCAACTTATCGGTATGATTTCTTACTTCGAATGGACTTTATTATAGAGGTTTATCAAAGAATAAGTCATAGAAAGAATCCCTGTTCTAATCGTTTTTTCAGGTAGAGGTGCAAATTGAGGGGAGTGAAGGGGAGGAGGGATTGTCCCATTCTCTTTGCAGGATGCTAAAACTTGTGGGTCAACGCTACCCAACCAAGTTAATAGGATTGGAATATTTTCCTTTGTTTTTCCATAACGTCCAAAATCTTCACCAACCATCTCGGGTCCGACAAAGATTACATTGCTTTCGCCTAAAGCTGACTTATAAAACTGAGTAACCGTTTCGGTTAGCTTGGGGTCATTGATTACGGCAGGGGTAGGGTTTGGGTCGATAGTAACCAAAGGTAATTTATCATCAGGCATTCCGGCTGTTAGCGCAGCACCTCTTGCAATTCGTTGAATTGCTGTAAGAATATGCTGACGAACATCATCAGTATAGGTACGAATAGTCAATGAGAGTTTAACCTCATCGGGAATTATATTTCGTTGTGTTCCTCCATGAAATGAGCCAACCGTAATAACTGCAGGGGTTAATGGAGAAAGTTCTCTACTAACAATGGTTTGTAAATCGAGCACAACTCGTGAGGCAATAACAATGGGGTCGATGGTTTTTTGTGGGTATGCGCCGTGTCCACCTTTTCCATAAATGGTAATATCCACGTCATCAACGGTGGCAAAGAATGGACCCGCACTAAGACCAACAGTACCTGCCTCAAGCGTTGAATTTACATGGAATGCAAGGGCATAATTTGGAACAGGAAATTTCTCAAATAGTCCATCTTTCAGCATCTCAATAGAGCCACCATTTCTCTCCTCTGCTTGTTGAGCAATCACAATTAGTGTTCCTTGCCATAGCTTTTTTAGCTGAATCATGGTGTTAGCAACGCCAGTAAATACGGTCATGTGCATATCATGTCCACAGGCATGCATCACTGAAACTATGTCGCCTTTGTCGTTCTTTGCTTTTATTTTACTTTCGTATGGAAGACCCGTTTTCTCCTCAACTGGCAAAGCATCCATATCGGTTCGAACCATAATTACAGGGCCTTTACCATTTTTAAATATCCCAACCACACCATTGCCACCAAAGTTGGTTGTTACTTCAAACCCAATAGAGCGGAGCTCTTTAGCCATTCTTTTTGATGTTTCAACCTCCTGAAACGAGAGCTCGGGATGCTGGTGTAGATATTTATATAAAGAATCGTATCTTGCATATTGCTTATCAATCTGCTGATTGATTTTAGTTTTTAAATCATTGGTTTGAGCCGTTGAGATGCTAGCAAATCCTAACAGCAGCATGGTAGAGAGAAGATATTGTGGGCGCATAGAATTAGATTTTTACAACGATTCAAATGTATTAAATAGAGTCTAATAATAAAAAATACATTCAATTGTATTAACTCTGTCAGGGTTCAAAACCCTGACAGAGTTTTGTAATGAAATATATTAGACTTTATATAAAAAAAGTACTTCTTATTTATTCACGATATAATGACCATTCACTTTCTTTAATTTCCATGGATTGTTGAGTTTCAATTTCCAACCCCTACCTGCAATCAAAGTATCGGAAAATTGTTCAGGAGCAGAGACGGTTACCCTTTGCCAATTTGTTACTAATGCCCCACAGCTATCCACCTCTAAGATTCCCCAGTTATCCGTAATTCTGAGATTTGGATATACCGTACCAAAGCTATCAAGGGGCATAATATTACCAGGATTATATCCAATATTCATATTTTCTAAATTGATAACTAGGGTACTATCCTCCAAAAATTGCTTTTTCAGCCTTTTGATTAACGCTATTTGCTTTTGTTCTCTATCATCCTCAAACTTGCATATTAAAACATATTCATAGGTTTTACCAATCTTTTTGATTTCATCAAGGGTTATTTGTGAAGATATAAAACCAAAAAAATCACAGATTAAATCTGTTAGGTTCGTTTTGTCATTAATCTTCAAATTCCAATCAGCTTCGGTATTTTTCATAAAATACCCATATACAGGAATAGTTGCATAGGCAAAGGAGCGCACCAAGGTTGGGTTTGATAATGTGATATCAATCATTGAAGAGTAATGCTTCTGCAAATCCTCATTGTTCATTCCACAGAGTATTGAGCCTGTAAATTCAGCAATACCCTCATTAATCTCTATTGAGTTCTCTGAAATATTTGATTCGGGGAAAAGCTGATGACGATAGCGCCGAAAGAGTAGCGCATTTTTAATGTGCTGTTCAGGTTTATCTGTAATTAATGCTTGTTTTAATGCTGCCAGCTCTAATTTAAGATAGATGCGACCATCTTTAGTATCGAGATGATTATTCTGTAATTCAGATAAGTTATCAAAACCAACTTTGGATTGAATTCGATGGAACGACTCATGGATTAAGAGACTAAGTCGTTCCTTTTTAGACTCGGGTAAAGGAAGCATTACCATCGTCCACATCTTATTTTCCCAAGTTATTGCTGTATTTGCAATATTAATATTCTCAGGTAGGTTCCCGATATAAAAATCTCCTTGTTTAGTAAAAGTATTTTTTTCGTTTTGCTCATTGGCTATGAAAGTTCTTGTTACTTGATTAACTAAAAGGATTGGACCATTGAGTTTGTAGTTCCAAAGAGTTCCATTCTCCCTTATAAGTAATTCATTTAGCTCGGCGAAAACATTTGCAGCTTGTTTAAAATCGCTATCAGATACTTTGATGGTTTCATTTTTGCGGTTACCGCAACCCAGAAATGAAATAAGGGTTAAGATTATAAATACGTTTTTCATAATATTCTGTCCTAAAGGTTTTCTATGAATTATAACAACTATATTGATAATTATTTTTCTGCATAAATGGTTGTCCAAAGCAGATGTTTTCTTGTACAATCAACTAGACTGTAACCAGCATTTTTAATCCAATGTAAATGGTTTGCAAGGGTTGAATGATAATCATGTTCCTGCTGATGTTTCATCCACATCGCCCATTCATCGTTGCTAGCACCTTGTTCTATGGCAAATTCTTTCCACCTTTCGATGTGCTTTTGGTAGATAAATTTTGTCTCTCCCTTGAATTGGTCACAGAATGAAAGCACTCCATTCGCCGATTGATATTTATAGAGTTTTTCGAATAAGATTTCCTTATCAGAATCTTTCAGATGATGTATTGAAATGCTCGATACTATTAGGTCAAAGCAATTATCAGAGAAATCAATCTCCTTAAAATCGCTCTTCACATACTCAATATTTGATGATGAGATTCTTGATTTACACTCACCGATACATTCAGCGGAGATATCTACTGCGGTTATAGATGCATTCGGAAATTTGAGATGTACGAGTTGCGTCAAATTTCCAGTACCACAACCAAGTTCAAGAATTTTTTCCGGTGAGAAATCAGGCTTTAGGTAAATGAAAAGCGATTTGAGCATTTCATCGTACTGAGGCACGCATCGCCTTATGGATTCGGTATAACTCTTGTAAATGGAGTCGTAGAAGGTATCCACATCAACCGATCTTATTACGTATCCCATTTCAGTGATTGATTTCAGCATTAATAAAGTATCCCATTACAAACTTTGTAACTACTCACCACGGAGACACGCCTGCCTGCCGCCTGCCTGCCGGTAGGCAGGGTAGGCAGGGAGAACACAGAGTTTTTTTTCAATAATTGTTTCACCAGTCTCAGAAAAATAACCTTGAAACAACTTGGCAAGTTGGTTTATGACATGCAATACCAATATATTCTTTTGAATAATCAACTCTGTACTTCTCTATGTTCCCTGACTACCCTGCTTCCCGGCAGGCAGGGTAGCGAGAGAGTTTTTATTGCTGCTGAATAGTTACCAAACTTTTTTTGTAATGGGATATTTAGTATTTATAGAAGTGCCTTAAACACTACAGCCCCAATGATTACTAATATGTAAAGAGAAATTATTACAATAGTTAAAATTCCAATGAATTTGTAATGAGATTTTAAGTTCTTAAGCGCAACGCTCAAATCGAGACTACTCTTATTCATGAGGGCTTTCTTTGTCCAGTTTGAAAAGCGGAAAAGATAAAGAATTGGGAAAAAGTAAATTAATCCTATTAATACGTAAAGCATTATCATCCCAAGCTTCATACCAGATCCCAACATACCATTATCAAATGCAGAAAACATAAATCCCATAGCTATCCCAACCAGAATTAATAGTGCGATAAAAATAAAGCCAAGGATAGAGAGAAAATTCGCCCAGCGCCATGTGGTATGTAGGCTATGAAGGGAGTCAATGGTGAGCTCAATTTTTTGATCAGCATTGGTTGTCATTGGTTCTTGCTCGTTTGTGTTCATAGGTTAAAGGTTTAGGGTTAATAATTGCATTGAATCAACTCAATCAAAGTTATTGTTTTTTTAATAATGCCCCATTTTTATTTTTGAAATTGAATTTTAGTCATTAATGATTATATAAACATTGAATATAAGTCTCTAATATAGAGATAAATATATATTATTCTTATAAAAATATTAATTGGAATAATAATTATTTCTATATTTGTAAATCGAAATTTAATGGATGAACCACAAATCAAACATATCATTCCTCTCATCAAGCCCTATCAATGGGGTTGATATGTTTGCGTCTTCCTTTTCTATTACTACCACTACAACCACAACTACCACTCCCGTTAGGGAGTAAAGCAACCATATAACCCTTAGGTGGATTAGCTCCACAGCTCTGTTTCCAACAGAAAGCAAGACCTATTTCTATTATTATACCTTTTACAAGGTATTCATAAAAAACATTCTCATGAAGGTTTTAAAATTTGGCGGCACATCCGTAGGTAGCGCCGAAAGTATAAAATATGTGATTGATATTTTACAATCGCAGGATAAACAGGTAGTGGTCGTTTTTTCAGCATTATCGGGAGTAACCAATATGCTTGTTGAGTGTATGAACCATGCTGCAAGCAAGAATTTACAATACAAAAGTATTGTTGAGGAAATCGAAAATAGACACTTTTCTATTGCCAATCAGCTTATAAATCCACAGAAAGTAAGTGGAACTCTTGCGAGAATTAAGCAAAGTATAAACCAGCTACAAGAAACCCTTGAAGGGATTTCTTACATCGGGGAAATTACGCCTCGAACTTCCGATTTGATTCTGGGATACGGTGAGTTCATATCAATACAACTTCTTAATGCCATTTTATCTGAAAGGCTCAAGGAGGTTACTCTTGTTGATGCGAGGGAATTGATTTTTACAAAGCCCATTAATGGTAGCGAGAATTTAGCGATTACCGAAACAGAACAGGCAATAAGGCATAAGCTTAGCGTAATATCAGGAACTGTAATTACTTCGGGTTTTATTGCTACATCCATTAAGGGTTATCCATCAACGCTAGGTAGGGGTGGCTCCGATCATACTGCATCAATAATTGCATCGGCTATTAATGCCGAAATGCTTGAAATATGGACTGATGTAAGCGGAATATTCACCTCTGATCCATCTTTAACCGAAAATGCGTATCCAATTCCTGAGCTATCGTATGCAGAGGCGTTGGAGTTAAGCCATTTTGGTGCAAAAGTCATCTACTCACCAACTATTCAGCCGGTAATGGAGAAGAATATCCCTGTTCTGGTGAAGAATACTTTTGCAGCAGATGATGAAGGAACGATGATTGTTGAAAAACCCCTTGTCAATGGGAATGTTGTGAAAGCAATTTCATCCATCAATAATATTTGCCTTGTTTCCTTAACTGGAAGCGGAATGGTGGGCGTGGTAGGAATTGCTTCGAGATTGTTTAGGGTTCTTGCCAAGGAGAATATTAATGTAATTCTTATTACACAGGCTTCATCGGAGCAATCGATATGTATTGCAATTGATGAGAAACAGGGAGAAAAGGCATGCGAAGGGTTAAACGCAGAGTTTGAATTTGAGATTCAATTGGGTAGAGTAAAATCGGTGAGGGTTGAGGAGGGTTTTTCAATTGTAGCAATGGTAGGTGAAAAGATGAGACATGCCGTTGGGGTTAGCGGACAGGCATTTTCTGCACTTGGACGGAATGGGATTAATATTCATGCCATTGCTCAGGGTTCATCGGAGCTGAACGTGTCGGTGGTTGTTAATCGCGAAAATTGCCAGAAAGCGGTGAATGCAATTCATCAGGAGTTCTTCCATTCGGTTAATCGGGTGATTAATCTTTTCGTTGTAGGTACAGGGAATGTTGGTAGCGCTTTCATTAATCAGATAATGTCGCAGCTGGGCTTATTTACTAGTGAGTATAATATTGATTTTAGAATTATTGGCATAGCCAATTCTCGAAAGATGCTGTTAAAACCTAATGGAATTAAGGGCTCTGATTGGAAAGAGAGGTTAATGGCAAGTAAACAATCCATGATCCCCGATTATTTCATAAATGAGATGTTCGCTTTAAATCTCCCGAATTCAATATTTGTTGATAATACGGCAAGCGAGGAGATTAGCGGGTTGTATCATACTATTTTATCAAAAAGTATTTCCATTGTAACGTGCAATAAGATTGCCGCTTCATCATCGTACGAAAATTACTCCGGGTTGAAAAGGATTGCCCAGGAGAAAAGGGTATTCTTTAAATTCGAGAGCAATGTTGGTGCAGGATTGCCAATAATTCAAACCATAAACAATCTGGTAAAAACTGGCGATCAGATTCGTCAAATTGAGGCGGTGGTTTCGGGAAGTCTAAATTTCATCTTTAACGGATTTTGTGATGGAATGAAATTTAGCGATGCTGTTCTTAAAGCCAAAGATTTGGGCTACACTGAGCCAAATCCGTTAATCGATCTTCAAGGCATTGATGTTTCACGAAAACTTTTGATACTTGTGCGTGAGGCAGGGATTAAGCTGGAGGCCTCGGAGATTGCTTTCAATAGCTATTTACCCCATGCACTTCCCAGCTCTTATAGTTCAGAATTATTCCCTGAGCAGATGAAGGGGTACGATGAGTATTTTGAAGGGGTTAGGGAGCGTATTGTTGCTAGCGATCAAAAGTTAAGAGTTGTAGCGCAATTCGATAATGGTAAAGCAAGTATTGCCCTTAAAGAGGTTGACTCCAACCACCCTTTCCATAGCCTTGAGGGGAGCGATAATGTGGTTTCAATCCATTCGAAACGCTACTCGTCCAGACCCCTTGTTATTCAAGGCGCAGGCGCAGGTGCTGATGTAACAGCATCGGGTATTTTTTCAGATATTCTATCAATCATAAACAACTAAAGAATCTATTTAGAGAATGAAAAAAACCACAGACCTGCCCGCCGAGCTCAGGCAGGCGGGGAACACAGAGAACATGGAGAAACATAGTATGGAGAGGTTACGACTTATAAAAGAGCTTGTTAAACAAGATACTTCCTGTCGATTTTGCTTGAATAATGATATAATAAGCGAAAACATATCTCTGTGATCTCCCTGCCTACCGGCAGGCAGGCGTGCCTCCGTGGTGAGTAATTAACAATTAAAAAATCTAAACATGAAAAATATAAGAGTTAAATCCCCAGCAACGATTGCCAACTTGGGTTGTGGTTTCGATATCCTTGGTTTAGCGTTAAGCGAACCCTTCGATGTAATTGGGATGGAATTGTTGGATACAAGAAAGATTGAAATTTTGGAGATAACAGGTTGCGATGACCTAAGTCTCGATCCTGCAAAAAATGTTGTAGGGGTTGTATTACAAGCAATGCTAAATAGGATTGACGACAATGTCGGATTCCGAGTTAAAATCGAAAAGGGAATTTACCCTGGAAGTGGCATTGGTTCAAGTGCTGCAAGTGCTGCTGGAGCAACCTATGCCGCTAATGCACTGCTCGAAAATCGATTCAGCACGAACGAACTGATAGTGTTTGCAATGGAGGGAGAACGTTTAGCCTCGGGTACTGCTCATGCCGATAACGTTGCACCAGCGTTGATGGGTGGTATTACCTTGGTTCGCAGCTACGATCCGTTGGATATTATTTCAATTGCTATTCCAAGAGAGCTTTTTTGCGTTGTGCTTCACCCCGCCATAGAGGTTAAAACCTCTGATGCTCGTATGGTGTTGAGCGATAAAATTCCACTAAAGACTGCGGTAAAGCAGTGGGGTAATGTGGGTGGGCTAATTGCCGGTTTTTATAAGGAGGACTACGCCCTTATTGGTCGTTCGTTGACCGATTACATTGTTGAACCCGTTCGCTCTATTCTAATTCCCCGGTTTTATGAGCTAAAGAAAGTTGCCGTGGATAATGGAGCATTGGGGGCAGGCATATCGGGATCAGGGCCATCAATATTCGCATTATGCAAGGGCGAAGTTAGCGCGATGAGGGTTTGCAATGCACTGGAGATGCACATGCGAATTGTAGGATTAAGGGGTAAAACCTACGTATCGGCTATAAATAGAGAGGGTGTATCTGTTTACCAAGAAGAAAGGGTAATGTATGAAGTACTATAATATAAAGAATCATAGTCAAAAAATATCTTTTAGAGAAGCTGTTAGCCAAGGAATATCATCGGATATGGGGCTATTTATGCCCGAAGCTATCCCAATGATGGACGAATCCTTTTTTAAAAGACTTTCTGAGATGAACCTGCCTCAAATTGCCTTTGAGGTGGGTTCAAAATATATTGGCGATGAGATTTCGTCAATCTCCTTTAAAACCATGTGTGATGAGGCATTTAACTTTCCCATTCAGCTGAAACAAATAAATGGGAAGAAGTATGTCCTTGAGCTGTTTCATGGGCCAACCGCTGCGTTTAAGGATTTTGGTGCAAGATTCATGTCACAATGCTTTAGGCACTTTTCTACCTCTGACAATCAAAAAATGGTTGTGCTTGTTGCCACTTCGGGAGATACCGGTGGAGCAATTGCCAATAGTTTTTTAGGAATTGAGGGCGTTGATGTTGTAATCCTTTACCCTTCAGGAAAGGTTAGCGAATTGCAGGAAAAGCAGCTAACTGCATTGGGCAATAACATTACGGCCCTTGAGGTTGATGGAACTTTTGATGATTGTCAGGCTATGGTAAAAGCAGCATTTACTCAATTTGAAGCTAAGGGAAAAATTAAACTTACTTCGGCAAATTCAATAAATATTGCTCGCTTAATCCCTCAAAGTTTCTATTACTACTATGCAGTGAGTCGTTTAAAGAGTAATAAGCCTGTAATATCTGTTCCTAGTGGCAATTTTGGGAATATTACGGGTGCCTTACTTGCATGGAAATCAGGGTTGCCCATTGAGCGATTTATTGCAGCAACCAATATTAACAATGTTGTCCCTGAATATCTTGAAAGTAGAGTTTACAATCCCCGAAAATCCATTCAAACCATTGCTAATGCCATGGATGTTGGCAATCCAAGTAATTTCGATCGATTGTTTGAACTCTTCAATGGCGATTGGGCTATAATTACCTCAATGATTTCGGGGTATTGGTTTAACGATGATCAGATAAGGAAGCATATTGAAGATGAGTTTAAACGATCGGGATATATTCTCGATCCCCATGGAGCGGTGGCTAGCTTAGGTTTTGAAAGGTATCTCAATAAGAATCCAAATTCTATCGGAATCATTGTTGAAACAGCTCATCCAGCAAAGTTCTTTGATGTGGTTCAACCGATTATTGGGCAAGAGATTCCTATGCCCGAGAGTTTAAATAATTGCTTAAAAGGAATGAAGAGTTCGATAAGGATAAGGCCTGAGTATGGCTGTTTAGAGGAGTACCTAAGAGATAAGTATTCTGAATAGTCTATTGCATTTCATATTATGAATTGGAATATTGGAAAAATGGAATATTGGAGAACAATTGTTAAAAGTTCTTCCATTATTCCATCATTCCTCAGCCATCTCTATTTAACCATTTTCAAGAGTTCCTCAACCGCTTTTTCGAGCTGTTGATCGCGCCCCTTGCTGATGATTAGCGGTTCATTTTTAACAACAAAATCGGGAACAGTTTCCAAATTCTCCATCCATTGCTCGTTGATTTCCTTTGCGCTAACAGGAACCATACCCCAATTGGTAACACCATCGGGTAATCCTTCCCAGCCAGCCCAGCTGCAAGTCCCTGGGGTAGGCATACCAACGGTTTTACCAATGTTTAGTTGTTGATAGCCACATGCAAAGCAACTTCCATCGCTATAGTTCGATTCGTTGAACATGGCTATAGTTGGCTTTGTCCAACGAAATGTTGGTTCGTACCCTAGTAAACGTTTATCGTTGGAATAGTCAATAAACTTTTTACCTGTAAAGAACATGGCAAGGTCGGAAACTAAATCGCCACCACCATTGAAACGGGTATCAATAATAACCCCTTTACGGTTGTGGAATTTTCCCATCATCTCCTCGTAGATATCGCGGTAAGGACCATCACCCATGCCAGGGATATGAACATATCCTAGCGTTCCATCGCTTAGCTTATCAACCTCTGCCTCGTTTTTCTTAACCCAACGTCTGTAAAGGAGTCCACTTTCATCACCTAAACCTATCGGTTTAATTGATATTTGCTGCCTTGTATTGGTTGTTGGATCGAAAACTTGTAATAGCGTAAACTTATCGGCTTTACGGTTTAGATATTCGTTATAATCCCTATTGGCAGAGATAATTTCACCATCAATTTGCTCAATGATCATCCCAGCATTTACCTTGATATTCGATTTGTCAAGAGGACCGCCTTTAAGAATTTCAGCAATTTTTACACCATCGCCTACGTAATCGTAATCAATGAAAACACCTAATGAAGCGGTTGCATCTCCATCAACATTTTTTGGTCTATATGATGCTCCTGAATGGGAGCTGTTCAGCTCTCCAAGCATTTCCGAAAGCATATCGGTAAATTCATATCCACTTCCTATGCTTGGGAGATATTTCATGTAATCGGTTTTCAGCTCATCCCAGTTGGCTCCATGGAAGGTTGATATGTAAAAACCTGTTTTGCTGCGTTGCCATACATGGTCGAACATATACTTCATCTCGGCAGCCTTATCAATCCTCATTTCGCCATTGATGCCAACGGTTTCGCGTTTACCTTTGTCAATGTTTATCTTCGAGATTTTCCCATCAGCAAGCAGGAATAGGTTTTTCATTTCCTTATCCCATTTAAGGCTTCCCGATTTAGCATCAAGCGAAATCTCCATTTTTGGCTCTTTGGTACGAAGGTTAATGCTCCATAGATTTAAGTCTTTCTCAAAACTCGATAGATAGTACAATGTTTCACCATCCTTTGATAGTACTGCATCGCCAAGCGATGATGAGTTAATAGTAAATCTTGCTTTACGATAAGCTAGGTCTTCCCAATCGAATTTTAGTGTGCTATCCTTCTTTACCTCATCAGTCTTCTTAACCTTTTTATCTTTATCCTTTGCTTCATCCTTTTTCTTCTTCTCTTTCTCCTTTTCCTTCTCCTCAATTGCTTTCAGTAGCGTGTAATCCTCTTTACTTAAATTGTAACGATCCCAAGCATCCTTGGTGAAAAACATGCTATAAACATCGGCCTGCCTATCGCCGCTATTGGCGTAGCTACGCAAACCATCGCGAGTGCTGAACCAAAGCAACTGCTTGCCTTCATTCACCCATTTTGGGTGAGAATCGCTGTAACCGCTTTGGGTAAGATTAATCATCTTGCTTTTTCCATCGGCAGCGATAAGAACCACCTCACCATTCGCCATTACGGGCGAATACTCCACCAAAAGCCACTTACTATCGGGACTCCATGAAAAATACTGATCGCCATCGGACATGTAATAGAGCTCATTTGGTGTAAGAAGAGTTCGAGTTTGCTTGCTCGCAATATTGTATATTACTAGCGAAGCTCGATTCTCGATAAAGGCAATCTCTTTTCCATCGGGGGAATACTGAGGCTGGTAGTTATTGTTGTCGTTTGTAAACAGAGGTTCCTCTTTTAGTACTGTTGATGCGTAGAAGAAGGGCTCTTCTTTGCGTGTTCTTTGTGTTTGATATATCTGCCATTTTCCACCCCGCTCACTAGCGTAAAGAATTGATTCTCCATCGGGCGAGAAGCTAACAAATCGCTCCTGCTCGGGGGTATTGGTGATACGCTTGGTAACACCACCTTCAACCGATGAAACAAATACTTCGCCTCGTACAATGTAAACAACCTCTTTGCCATTGGGGGCAATATCCATCTCTTTTGCATTTCCGCTTATTGAAAGGAATACATCATTATTTCGTTTTTCTTCTGTTCGAATATTTACTGCAACCTTCTTTGGTTCGCCACCTTGAGCCAAAGTATAAAGTTCGCCATCGTAACTAAAGCAAAGGGTTCCGCTGTTGCTGATACTTAGGAAACGAACAGGAAATTTCTTTAGGTTAGTTACTTGCTGTTTGTTTTGTGGATTTTCAAGGCTTAGCTTATGAACATTGAAGTTTCCGCTCTCCTCGCTGATGTAGTAAATGTATTTATCGTTATCGGCAAAAACAGGATTGCGATCTTCGCCCTTGAAGTTGGTAATCATCTTTTGCTCCCCTGTTTTACTATTGTATAGCCAAATATCACGGGTGATTGCTGATGTGTGATGCTTGCGATACTCGTTTTCGCCACCCTTTTTATCATGGTAAACCATGAATTGTCCATCCTTGCTCACCTGAACGGCTTCGGCAGGGTATGTCCAAACCATTGTAACTCGACCGCTGTTTACTGGAACGCTGTATAGTTCAGGTTGTGAGCCTGTAGGAAATTGGCGATGGCTTGCAATATCCTGACGCTGACCGCCAAAGATTACCGATTTATCATCCGCAGCGAAGGAGTATGGATATTCGCTTTTAGAGTGGAATGTTAATCGTTTTGATTCACCGCCATCGAAGTTAACCACGAACACATCAAAGTTTCCGTAACGATCCGATGCAAAGGCTATTGATTTTCCATCGTGGCTCCAAACAGGCATATAGTCGTAGGCCTCGTTAAAAGTAAGGGCTTTTGCAGTTCCTCCATTAGCAGGAATTGTATATATATCACCTTTATAGGTGAAAGCAATGGTTTGTCCATCGGGTGAAATGGCTGTATAGCGAAGCCAATTAGGATTCTCTTGTGCACTAGGTTGATTTACCCCTAAACAAAGGAGTATCGCGATGTTAAGTAAATGTTTCATAGGTTGAAATTGTAATTCTTTAATTTGATGCTTTATTGAATTATCGTTTTAGATAATAATATAGATACTTTAAATCCAATAAAGTTTATTAATTAGATTTAGAACGCTGATTATACGGATTTTAAATTATCCGCTGATTGACGCAGTTTTTTTCTTCTAAATTCAGGTTTTTTCCCAAAATTCAAAAGCAAACCAACCTCTTTGTCAGATCCTCTTAAATAATTTATTAGTTGACATTCGAATTCTTCAACTACACATTCAGCGGTTCTTAACTCTATGAATATTAAATCATTAACAAGTAAATCTGTGTAATAATCACCCACATCATAACTTTTAAAATGAACTTTTATTTGCTTTTGCGCTTCGACTTTGAATCCCCTGTTAGCTAACTCAATATACATTGAGTTCTGGTATGCTTTTTCAAGAAAACCATAACCAAGTTCATTATATACATCATAATAAACTCTCAAAATAGATTCCGTTAAATCTTTGTGTAGGAGTTCCATAAAAATCCGTTATTATCTGCGTTGATAATCCGTTTTATCCGCGTTCTATAATTTATTTCCAACTTAATACTGCGTTCTTATAATCGTTGCTATACCCGTAATGAGCAGTAAAGATATACTGAGCATTTGGTAGCTGGGTTAACTTGGCCGTAGATTTTGCAGCTGTTTCAGAATCCATATTAAAAAACTGATTGAAACGATCAATTTTACCATCCTTCAAACTAAGCGCATCGCCAATAAAAAGGTACTTCTCGTTTACTAAAAAGCACATGGAACCAGGCGTGTGACCTGGGACTAAAATTCCTTGAATTTTTGATGATAGTAAGTCGATAACCTGCCCATCCTCTATGGTTGTATATGCTCTTCCCGATAGGCTATTCTTAAAAAATGCAAACCTTGATGTTTCGCCATTTACCATTTGCTCCTCCTGCTTTGAGATGTAAACAGTTGCTTTGGCAAACACGCTGAGTCCATTAACATGATCGCCATCGGTATGGGTGAGGAGCACCGCTGCTATATCATCGGGATTGATATTCAACTTTTTCAGCCCCTCTTTTATCCCTTCAGCACTATTTCCTGCATCTATGGAAACATAGCTATTGCCATTTTTTATTAGGTAAACATTGGCAATATCATCTTTTATAGTGTAGATACTATCTATAAGATATGCTGTTTCAACAGGACGAAGTTTCTTCATTTCGCTGCTTGCTCTATATCCATACCAGCCAAAGAATAGGAACAGTAATGCTAAGATTATACCTAATCCCCAAAGAATTCGTTTTATGGTTTTTTTCATATTATTGTGCAATTAGATTTTGTTATTGAATGAACAAATTTAATAAAATAAAGAACGCTCGGCAGTTATACCGAGAGTTTTTGATTATGTGCGCCCAGCATGGGCGATAACTCGACGGCGCAAGTCTGCTATGAGCTTGGTAGTAGGAATCATTAGCCAAAAGCACCGCATGTCGCTGAAGTTTTAGCGGAGGCGCAAGGGTGTCGTGGGTGACTGCGAATCTGAAGCCCGCCTGACCGGACGGGCAGGGAAGCTGGTGGTCAAGTCTTGGTCTGACGGACAGGAAGTGCATATTAAGATTTATAAGGGGAGGACGAGTTCCGCAAGGCGGAATCCAATGCTACCCGAACCCTTTGGAGTAAATGCAACAAGCGCATGGGATGAAGGCTATCGCCCTTACCCGGGGAGACCTGACCGATATGGTGGGAATGCCTTTTTTTCAGAACCATCAAGCTATGCAGCGATGCGTAGCTGAACGGGCAGGAGTAAGCAGAAGCCATAGTACGGAGGCCAATAGTAATGCCAAAGGAAGGGCTGAACGTAGTAAGTCTTACATTCGGTAAAACTCATGGACAAAACGCAGAAGGCAGCCAACCCTGACGAGGATCGGGAAAATGGTTATACTGGCAGCACCACCATGCACTGGTCATGATGGCCTATTGGTTTATCATGAAGTTGAAGTTAGGTCATGTAGCTGAATACCCATTATTAAGTGTCAGTGATTCAAGGATAATCATGATCGTAAAAATATATGGCAATGAATCTGAATTTAAAGACGGTTGGAGCAAATGTTTATCCAAAATCAGAAACGTCAAGCCAATATTGACAGGTATTACAGAAATGAAATTATCATAATATTAACTTCGTAAAGTAGAATTAATATTAGCTAATAACAAGAAAGACCATCCGTTAAGGATAGTCTTTCCAAGTGACCCCGGCGGGATTCAAACCCACGACCTTCAGAACCGGAATCTGACATTCTATTCAGCTGAACTACGGGGCCTTATGCCTTTTTTTGCTAAATATTTTCTCCCAGTGCTTGTTTTGAAGTATTTTTCTCTCTTTCTTGCCTCTTCAATCATTTCATACTCCTCAAAGTAAACTATTTTAAAAGGGGCGTATGCTTTGTTTGATCGTGTTCGACCATCATTATGTTCCTTAAGCCGTTGCTCAAGATTTTGGGTCATTCCCTTATAAAGGTTGCCAAAAATAAGGCTTTCTATTACATATACAAAATACATATAATATTATTTTTATGACTCCAGCGGGATTCAAACCCACGACCTTCAGAACCGGAATCTGACATTCCCTGCCCGACTGCGTCATTCAGGCGGGTATTCAGCTGAACCCTGCCCGACTGATATCGGTCAGGCGGGTACGGGGCCAAAAATGAAATGCAAATGTAGTTTCCTTTCGTGGTTTTTGCAAACCTATCTTGTAGCACATCGATTCTTTCTCATATTTTGTTTCTATTGCTTGATAATCCCTTTAAAAATCTCAAAAGGTCAGGTATTGTATCAAAATCGAATTTATTATTAATTTTGAATCTTTCATTTCTAACAACAGTACTGTTCTACAGTGCGTATAATCGCTATAAATTGAATACTAAATAAAGATGATCAATAAAATACTTATTGTAGGTGCAGGAAATATGGGTGCTTGGTTGGTTGAAGCGCTTTGTCTTGATTATGAAGTTGGAGTGTACGATGTAAACATGCATCGCCTGAAATTCTTCTTTAATACTCATCGGTTTATAAAACCCGAAGACATTAAAGATTTTGCACCCCAAATTATGATTAATGCAGCAAGTTTACAGCATACCATTGAGGCTTTTGAGACGATTATTCCTTACCTCCCAGCCGACTGCATTATAAGCGATATAGCTAGCGTTAAAAACGGATTATTTAGCTATTATAAATCGAAAGGGATGCGATTCGTTTCTACTCATCCGATGTTTGGACCAACCTTCGCAAATATTAAAGATTTGGCGGAGCAAAATGTAATTATCATCACTGAATCGGATAAACAAGGGGCAAAATTTTTTCGGGAATTATACGGTTCATTCAATATGAATATTCACGAGTATTCTTTCCAAGAGCACGACCAAACCATTGCTTATTCCCTTTCTATCCCTTTCACCTCATCCCTTGTTTTTGCTTCGTGTATGATAAGGCAGGATGCACCAGGGACTACATTCAAAAAGCATTTAAACATTGCAAGAGGGTTGCTATCCGAGAATAACTATCTGTTATCTGAGATTTTGTTTAACCCCTATACAATTGAACAGGTAGAAAATATTAAAATTCAAATGGAAAAGCTCATTGAAATAATAAAACACCGAGACACTAAAGAGATGCATAGTTTTTTTGACGTTTTAAGAAAAAATATTAAGTAATTATCCTTAAAGTAACTACTCAGGTACATTTTCAGATAACCATTTTTTTTCATAGGTAAATGTAAACTACAGTTATAAAGACTTTTACTCGCTTTTGTCTCTCGCAAACCTGCCCGCCGTACTTAGGTACTAAGGCAGGGGGAGCCGCAAACCTGCCTGCCGCCTGCCTGCCGGCAGGCGCACAAAAAATAGACTTGCCTGAACTTCGTGTCATTGTGACTTTGCTCCTTCGCTGAAGCTTCGGCGTAAGCGTTGTGGCAAAATTTTATTCTACAATTTGCTAAAACACAACCGTATTATTCTGGATTCAACTTTCCATTTATACGTGCCAGACGGCACAGGTTAGTAATCCCAAACCAAAAATCCGTAAGTAATTTTTTTGATATTCCATTGGTTGAAGTCATTCTCCTCCATTAAGCTCTACTATTTGTAAATAGTTGAACCCTATGTAATAATTGTTTTTACAAGGATAATATCTTAACATCAATTTTTAATCCACTAAGTATTTATTTACCTTTATCGAAACTTTCCTTCGAATGAAAAGATTATTAACCATATCGTTATTACATTTATGTTTTATACAGCTGGTTACTGCTCAAATAACCTTTGTCATTGAATCAGTTCCTGCTAAGACGCCAATCAAGGACACGCTTTTCATGTCCTCATCGTTGAATGGCTGGCATCCCTGCGATAAAAGCTATGCTTTTAAACCTAACGGAAATGGGAAATACTCTTTATCAGTAACAGTATCCGTTGATACCTTTGAATATAAAATCGTAAGAGGAGGTTGGCGAAATGCTGAAGTTGACTCTACCGGACAGAGTTTGAAAAACAGATTTTATTCCTCTACATATGGTGATAGGATATGTTTAAAAATCGATGGGTGGAGAGATTTACTACCCAAGCAAAAATCAACCGCAGCAAAAGGGGTCAGCTTCATCCCTACAAACATTGAGATACCTCAGCTAAATAGGAAAAGAACCATCAGGATGTATTTCCCCCCTAACTACTCAACAGGAAATAGGTTTCCGGTAATATACATGCACGATGGGCAAAATCTTTTCGATGAGTCAACCTCTATATCGGGCGAGTGGCAAGTTGACGAGATACTCGATAGCCTTTACAAGTACAATAGGTTTTCGTGTATTGTGGTTGGCATTTACAACGGCGAAAAGCAGCTATTCAATGAATTTTCTCCCTGGAGGAACGACTCGCTGGGCATGGGCGGTGATGGTGATAAGTACGCAGCGTTTATTGTAAAAACGCTCAAGCCATTCATCGATAGCCACTACAGAACCCTACCCGATAGAGAGAATACCGTAATCATGGGTAGTAGCATGGGCGGTTTAACCTCGTTGTACATGGCCTTAGAATACCCTGATGTATTCAGTAAAGCAGGCATTTTCTCACCTTCGTTATGGTTTTCACCTAAAATTTTTGAGAAAATACAGAGCTACAAGCAGAAGAAATTTCAACGATTATACATAATTTCGGGGGCGAAAGAAGGCGTGAAAGCTGTTTGCAATACACTTAAGGCCGATAGCCTGCTACAAAGCATTGGTTTTGACCAAAACTATCTGCAATGCAAGATATCGGAGGATAAGCAGCGTAACGAATCATTATGGAGCCACGAATTTGGCGATGCCATTAAATACCTATTCAACTTATAAAAACAAAACACACACAAAATGAAGAAACTAGTAATTCTATTCTCGCTAACAACCCTAATGCTAAGCGGATGTGTTAACAATAGCAATACAAAGACCCACAAACCCAACTCCATCGAATTCGAAGGGAACGTGGTGAATGGCGTAAAACGTATATATAATGGCGAAGGGAAATTGGAAACGGAGATACCCTACAAGGATTCTCTCCCCGAGGGTATTCAGAAAGAGTACTACAAAACGGGTGAACTATATCGCGAAACACCCTTGGTAAAGGGTCGTCCCAATGGGCTAGTTAAAGAATTTAACACCAAGGGGAAGCTTTATCGTGAAATGCCAGTTGTCAATGGCAAAGCCAATGGCGTTGTTAAGAAGTATTACGAAAATGGGATACTCTTCTCTGAAGCACCCTTCGAGAATGGTGAGGCAAAAGAAGGCCTAAAAGAGTATAACGAGAAAGGCGAACTTTTGGGTAAGCCTAAAATGCTATTTAAAGGGATTGATAAAGTTGCTACCGATGGGGTTTACATCATTGAAATATCGCTCTCCGATGAATACATTCAACCCAGCTATGCCAATGTTATAACCTTCGAAGGGAAGGAGATGCTTAATAAGATTCCCATTGTGAATGGTAAAGGAATTTATAAAATCTCCATTCCAAAGGGAGCCATTCTAAACAAAAAGTTAACCTTTGAGGCCAGATACAACACCCTTCGTAAGAATATCTTCGTATTACGCGATACCTATACAATGGGTTTAACCAATTTCTAAATACATGGAACCGCTGTACATCGACTTTTCCGACTCCGATTCACTTTCGGGAAAGTTAAAGTTTATGGGAATTACGATGACCCTAATCGGGTTGGCAAGCACAATATTCTGCCTCTTCGATGGCTCATCGGGTTTTTTCTTATACATCAGCTTGTTTTGGCTTATCTATGGCATTGCAATGCTAACCCCTTACCCTTATAGAATATCAACCCATAATAAACCTTTTATTAAGGTTGACGATACGGTCATTGAATTCCGAACAACTCCTTTTTCACTGCCCAAAAAGGAGGCATGGCAAACCGTAAGCTGTTTAACCATTAAACCAAGATCGTTATACCTTGAAACAGCGGACAACCGCAGAGTAAAGATTAATCTGAGCTGGATTTCGCATCGAAATGTGCTTGTAATTAAGCAAACCATGAGAGACTATGCGGCATCTAAGGGTTTAGAGGTTATTATATTAAATGGCTAGTGTTATGTTAATCATACGATGACGTAATAGCATTCAGGGCTATAACCGACGGGTTAACCCGTCGGTTAAAAAAGCATAATAATACATATTTAACGTCAGTTCGATGTAAGAAACAATTTAAGTACCATGTTATCAGTATTTTACTTTGTTGTAAGAAATGGAAAAATGGAACCGAATTTGCGAACCGAACGTAGTGAGCTCAGCGAAGCTAGTTCGGCGTAGCCAACATTGCCTACCTACATCGCTTTCGCATAGCTTCAGCGGAGCAAAGTCGGCAGACAGGGAAGAAAAAAGTTAGATGTAACCCCAATATTGGCTCCGCCGTCCGGCAGTTGCCGGATCGCTCCAGTTCCATCATTCCTTTCTTCCAAAGACAATATTAGCATTAAAGTGTTAATAGATAATAAGCCATCTTATATCGAACTCACGTTATTTAACATAGTACAAGTTGGGGTTATCTTAACCAGGGGTCTTGGATAAAATCAGTCAATTCTATCCATAGCCCATTATTGTTATTCTACAGCAAACTCAGCTATAGCTTTAGCGTGGATTTCAAGCGTGTTGAAAAGCGTAACATTTGTATCCGATTGGTTTATCAGTAAAGGGATTTCGGTACAGCCAAGTATTATCCCTTCAGCACCCTGCACTTGAAGTTTTTTAATAATATCGATGAGCTGTGCCCTGGTCTTATCAAGAAAAATATCTTTTATGAGCTCATTAAAAATTGTTCGGTGAACAAATGCACGCCCTCTATCATCGGGCACAATGGCTTCGATCCCCGATTCGCTCAATCGAGTTTTATAAAAATCCTCCTCCATCGTCATCCTAGTACCAAGCAAGCCAACCTTAGATAAACCCTTAGCTCTTATTTCGTTTGCCGTTGCGGTAGCGATATGAATTATGGGTTTTGATATTTTTGCCTGCAAATCATCGGCATAGAAGTGAAGCGTATTAGCGCAAAGCGCTATGCAGTCAACGCCTGCAATCTCCAACCTTTTCGCTGCATCCGTAACCATTCTCAGAACTCCCTCATGATCGTTACTTTGATTGAGGGTGGCAATTTCAGCGTAATTGAATGAGTACAACAGGCATTGAGCAGAGTTTAATCCCCCAAGTCTAGCATTAACCATTCGGTTTATCAAACGGTAGTACTCCAGGGTTGAAACCCAGCCCGTGCCCCCAATTAGCCCTATTTTTCTCATAAAATGGTACAATTAATGATGTATTTGACTAAATCGCTAACTTTTAAAGTTAGCATTTTCTATATTTGGCGGCATGGAATCATTGAAATTTATCGATCTTTTCTGCGGTGTTGGGGGTTTTCATCTTGCTCTTAAAGAGCTTGGCGGCGAATGCGTTTTCGCATCCGATATCGACCCCGATTGTAGGCAGATATATAAAAATAACTTTGGCCTTGAGCCTCATGGTGATATCACCAAAGTAAGCGTGAAAGAAATTCCTTCTCATGATATTATTTGTGCAGGTTTTCCCTGCCAAGCATTCTCTAAAGCGGGACATCGCAAGGGGGTTAACGACCCTCGGGGTACGCTGTTCTACGAGATAATCCGAATTGCTAAGCACCATCAACCCAAATACATGATTCTTGAAAATGTTAGGAATCTTGCGGGGCACGATGGGGGCAATACGTGGAAGGTCGTTCGCTATAATCTTCGGGAGATTGGATATAATGTATCGGATGAACCCATTATTTTCAGCCCGCATTACTTGGGTATTCCGCAGCACCGCGAAAGGGTTTTTATCCTATGTAAACGTAAGGATTTGGGCGAACTCCCAACATTTACATTTAACAAAAAGACCAAGCCAGAAAGCGTCGCTTTCTCTATCCTTCAACCCGATTGTGAGATTGCAAATATTAGTAATTACAAGCTGAATAGACGAGACAAGTCAATAATTGATCTTTGGAACGATTTCACTTTAATAGTTAAGGATGAGCTACCAGGATTCCCGATATGGAGCGAATGGTTAAAGGAATTGAATGGAACCGACAATATCCAACAATACCCAAAATGGAAGCAGGACATTATCTATAAAAACAGCAACTTATTCGGCTCAAATAAAAAGAAAATGGATGCGTGGCTTACAAAAGCCTTATCTAATCCTGATTTTAAAGGTGCTAAGGCTAAATTCGAATGGCAGGCAGGGAAAACGGCTGAACCAAACCTTTGGAGTACCATTATGCAATTTCGTCCATCGGGCCTAAGGGCAAAAAAACCGACATACTATCCCGCTTTGGTTGCGATTACTCAAACCTCAATTATTGGCTCTCGCAAAAGGAAACTCACCCCTCGCGAATGTGCCCGATTGCAGTACATCCCCGACACCTACAAGCTACACCCTATTGATAGGATTGCTTACAAGCAGCTTGGGAATTCGGTGAATGTAGCGGTAGTTAGGTTGTTTGCAAAACTACTTCTCGAATAATAGACTCGCAATTATTGATATCCGATTTCTCTATATGTAATTTATCGTAATACAATTCCTAATCTCTTATAGCTCAGCAACTTTTTTTTCTTATATTGCATTGTGAATTTTCGTTTAACCCTAATACTAAACTTATGGAACAATTAGAGAAGAAGTATGCTGGTTTCTGGTGGAGATTCCTAGCTTATATTATTGACGGTCTAGTCGTTGGAGTAGCTGTTTGGGCCATTGCAATTCCTATAGGTATCCTAATAGGTATTGGTGCCTATAGCGCTGCATCTGATGGTGAAATCAATGCAGGTGCAGCAGTAGCAGGCATCATCGGTGCGGCTCTGTTACTTTATATTCTTTATATTGTTATTGTATGGCTTTATTTTGCAATTCTAGAGTCTTCTAAGTTACAAGCTTCCATTGGGAAACTTGCAATTGGCCTTATCGTAACTGATATGGAAGGCAATAGAATTTCTTTTGGAAGAGCAACTGGCCGTTTCTTTGGAAAACTTCTATCAGGAATGATTCTTCTAATTGGTTATATTATGGCTGGCCTCACTGAGAAAAAACAAGGGTTACACGATATTCTTGCAGGCACATTGGTTTGGAAGAAATAATATCAAAAAAATTATCAAAAGGAGGCTGTCTTTTGATAGCCTCCTTTTGACTACTTTATTTTCATATAGAAAATTGATGTTTTATTATTTTGATTTAGAATCGAATAGTTCCGAAATTTTCTTCTTAAGCTCTTCGCCATGAAAGTTTCTAGCAATTATTTTACCATTTTGGTCAAGAAGTATATTATAAGGGATTGCTTCTATACCGTATTTTTTCCCTGGGTTTTCAAATCCATTTAGGCAAACTACTTGAGACCAGCTCATTTTTTCTTCTTCAACCGCTTCCTTCCAAGGATTCCTATCATTATCCAATGAAACCCCTAGTATTTCAAGACCCTTGTTCTTGTACTCTTTATACATGGGTACTATCGTCTCTTTAACTTCGTTACGACAAGGGTGACACCATGAAGCCCAAAAATCAACCAGCAAA